>JACCDT010153143.1_pt1 | contig 58827 bp, 66 predicted proteins | sample 7446291 | NCBI WGS metagenome assembly JACCDT01 (sample SAMN15323446, study PRJNA562643) | freshwater metagenome | isolation source: river surface water | place: USA:Blue River Watershed | collected 2017-08-17
AAAAATCCAAAAGAACTTTCTGGTTGGTTTGATAGTCCAAAGAACTTCAATGAGAAGTGTCCTTTGACTGACCTTTACTACACAATGCAGAATTCAAAAAATGCAATCTTGATTGAAAAATCAAAACAACTAAAATATTCTAAGAAATATTATTCTTATGTATTGGTTATTGAAGATGAACAACAACCTGAATTAGTTGGTAAGATTATGATTTTCCAATACGGAAAAACTATCAAAGATAAAATCCAAGCTGAAAAGAATGGAGAAATCTCTGGTGTTTCTTGTAACGTATTTGATTTGAAAGCTGGTAAAGATTTCGTACTTGTAGTAAAAGAAATCCAAACTGGTGATGAAACTTACCCTGATTATAAAATGAGTATGTTCAAGCCAGAGGCTACATCACTTCCTATTTACTTCAAAGAGAAAGGCGCTTTCAAAAACGCTCCTTTGAACGCAGATGGACAAATTGATGCTTCTGTTCAAGGTAAAATCAAAGATTTCTTAATGGATCGTGAACACGATTTAGAAGAATTCGCTGCTAAGCGTTTAAGTGAAGAACAACAATCTAAAATCACTGAAATTACAAATTTCTTGACTGGAAAGGCTTCTTCTTCATTCTCAAATGCTAAGCCAGAAGCAAAACCATCATCTGATGATTTTGATTTTGAAGATAACTTCTCAGGTAGTCCAGCTACTACAGCAAGTGCTACTGAAGATGAAGATGATTTCTTCAATGACCTTTAAGATTAATTAAGAATAAAGGGATTATCATTTGATAGTCCCTTATTCTTACTTTAAAAACAAAAATTTAAAAATGAGTATTAGTAATAAAACATTTAAGAATAACAGAACTGGTGAAACAATAAAAGTTATTGATTCGTTTGAGGATATTGCTATTCTTGAAAATAAAGGCAAGGAGAAAGTTTCAAATCTTATGAATCCAGATTTATACACTGAGCAAATTGATGTTTCTAGTTTTTTTAACACACAAGGTGCTTATAATGTTTTAGCTGAAAAAATTAAAAATATTCCAGCGGATAAGATTAAGGATGAGACAGGCGAAGAAGTTATAGTTAATATTGATGGTACTAGTTCTTTTAAGCCATCAATTAATGAGAGTGCTATCGTTCAAGTATCAGAAGAGGATGAAAGAGCTGAGTTAGCGAGAAAATATGGAGTAGATATGAATCCTCAAAATGAGATTACAAGACAAAATGAAGCTTTTGCTAAATTATTAGCTGAGGATGACGAAGTTGTTTCAAATCCAATAAAACCTCAACAAGTTATGAACGAGCCAGTAAGAACACAAGTTATTAGAGAAGTACCTCAACCAATAGTTGAAGATCCTATAATTACAATGTTTAAGAATGTTAAAAGAAATAAAGATTTTTCTATTTCATTGGAAATTAAGAATAAAATTCCTCGTCCTGATTTTATTGAGATGATGGAAGATTCTTACAACACAAGTATAATAGATTTTTTAGCATCTGAGTTTACAGATAACTTACTTAGAAATCCTCATATCATAGAAGATATGATTAAGCAAAAGATTAAAGAGTTAGTTTATGGTGTTGATAAGTCAGAAACACCTGTAAATCCACAAATAACAGATTCAGTTACTCAATTACATAATGAGAAACATGAGCCTCTTACTTGGGAAAAAGAACCAGTCTTATCAAAAGATCTTCCTAAGAAAACAACTACTAGAAAACCTAGAGCTAAAAAAGAATCTTCTAAATAATGGTTGATGAAAGATTTTTACAAAGAGCTATAATAATAAGAAGAACCTACTTCAAATTAATTAATAGTTTAGATTTATACAAGTCAAGAGCTCTAAAGGTTTCTGAAAGATTAGATGACACACTTAAAAAGTTAGATGATTTTCAAAAAGACTTAGAGAACTCTAATAGAAAAACTAGTTTAGGTGAAAAAGAAATATTTGAAAAACTTCTAAAAATAATCGATGAGGTTGATGAAGAAGGCAAAAGACTTGAAAAGTTAATTGAGCCTATCAATGTTGATATGGAGAAATTAGCCAAAGAAGAACAAGAGCTTTATAGACAAATAGTCGAATCACATCCAAATCTCTCTGAAGACCAAATAGTAAATTCTGTAAGAGATAGATTAATAAAAGAGGGCCTTTCTTAACAAGAAAGGTTTTCTTTTTTAATATATAAATCAAAAGATAATCTATCTAAATGGCAAAAATTTCCAAGTATGTAAAACTTAACAAAGACGTTTTACTTGAGTACATATATGATGATGGTAACTTAATTAGTGAATCATATGATATATTAGTTGATTCAAGAGACAGAAGACAAGCATATATAGCTGGTTCTTCATCTATTACAGGAAATACACTTGGTAATCAACTATTTAGAGTTGATACGGTAAGTCAAAAGTATGCTAAGGTAAATCCATCATATTACTCATTCTTACAAGTTAAAGAATATGCATCTGGTAATCCAACAAGACACGATACATTAAAAGTTCATGTTCCAATAAACTGGACATTTGGAGAACATCTTGGTTTCTATTTAAGAGTTTATGCTTTTGATATTTCAAATCAAAGAGTTTTTGATTTAGCAAATTTTTATTTTGATATGACTGATGTAAGTCAGCAATATCTGTTAGGCTTTACAAGTCCTCCTCTTTTATTTCAAGAAAAACTATGGGGTAAAAATATTACCATACAAGTTCCGGCTGTTAGTGATATTGCGAATCAAAAAAATGGCAACGTTCCAAAAGAAAATAGTATAAATGCTAATTTAACAAATGGTTCAGGATTAAACATAACATCACCAGTATTTATAGATTTTCATTTTATAGATAATATACAAACTGTAAATGGTATAACTAGTTATATACTATCATCTAAAATTACAACTACGGTACCTCAAACTCCAGAATTTGAAAAGTTAGGTCTTGTTGTTGCTCATTCACCAAATGGTGACTTCTTTGAAATTTATGGAACTTATAATGGTACTATAGCTGGCTTTAATCAGTTTATTGATGAATCATTTAATATAGGTCATAGATATTATGTTCAATATAATATAACAATGTATGAGCAAAATATTAGAGGTAAAACTACAACGGTTACACAATATGAGAACTTTAATGAAACGGTTGAGTACAGACCTATTATCAAATACTCGACAACTACAGCAATTGTAGATGTTGAGATGAGACTAATTGACGCAGTAGATGATTCTTATATTATTAGAAGAGCATCTTATGGTATGTTACAAGATGAGGTTTCTAAATATGCCTTGAATCTTACTAAGATAAATCTTGTTAATGCAAACAAGCCTAAAATCTATAATATTAAGTCAAATATCGATCCATCATTAGTTGGTGTATCAAATTCTATGGGTAGAATTCCAATTACTCAAAATAACAGAGCAAGAAGTGGTAGAGTTAGAGGTGGTAATAATGGAGGTGCTAATAATGGTCTAAATAACACACCAGTTGTTCAAATAGAAACGGTAAAGGTTCCTTTCCCAGTTTTAGTGGATAAGTTTAACATAGTTGGAAAATCAGACAATGCAGCATTTGATAATAAAGTATTCTATGGTATAGGAAAGATGATTATCTTACTTTATCCTTTTGATAATATTTTAACTTTTACGGTTGCTAATGGTGATGTAAATAAACCAGATTTTTTGAATATGACATCATATGGTGATATAAAACTTGTATTCAAAGATGATTCAAAAATATTCGAATTTCCACTTTATACAGAGTCTGGCGCTATTGACCTATCAATAGGACAACTAGCATTCAGAGTATCTCAGAATAAATTCGCAGACATTAAGAGACTATATGAATCTGGTGTTAATGTGTTTTATATAACAAGTGAGTTACAATCGGTTAGATCGGTTGTTTATTCTTCATTGTTTAAAGTTTATGATAATCTTGCAAATGTTGCTGGTATGAATCAAGAAGCCGCGGCACAAAATGCTACACCAACAATTATAAAAGATCCAAGTTTACCACAAGAAACCGCAGTCGTTACAAGAAGACCTATTTCTAAAGAATCAGCTCCTGTTGTAAAGCCTGGAGTTAATTTTGGAAGTGGTGCATTCTCAGATATAAGATTAAAAGAAAATATCAAAAAAGTTGGTAAAAGTAAATTAGGTATTAATATCTATGAGTGGAATTATATAAATGAGTCTGATAAATTTAGAGGAGTAATTGCACAAGAATTAGTCGGTACTAAATTTGAAAAGGCTTTATCACTTAAACAAGGATTCTACTTTGTAGATTATACCAATTTAGATGTTGAGTTTGAAAAAATTAACTAAAAATAAATGAGATTAAGTAGTCAAGGCAGTCAGTTTGTATTTAATTTACCAAGTGACTTCCTAAAGTCAGAAACAATAAATACTTATACTCCAATTTTAGAAAAAAATTGGGTTCAATATGAGAATGTTATTGATTATTTAAACTCTACAATTAAATCTGTTAACTTTCCAGGTCTTGGTTTTGATATGCCTAAACAGGTAAATATGAGAGGTAAAGAAAGACAATTCAAGCCTGCAAAAAACGTACAAGACATCACAACAACACATGAGCTAACAGTAACATTTAGATCTGTAGATTCTGACCTAAACTATTGGTTAATGTTTGATATTTTAAACAAGCACTACTTAGATGTTGATAACTCTTGGGTAAACCCTTTTACTATTACTTGTGTTGATATCCATAGAGATGCTATCTATGTAATTAGATTTTATGAAATAATTCTGAAATCTTTATCTGAAAATACATTTAACTATTCTCAACAAAAAGTAAATGCTAAAGAATTTAATATGGGTTTCCACTTCAACTTTTATGATATTGAATTCTTACTTAATAAGAGTAAGGTTATTGAACTTGGTTCGTTACCATCTATTATTCAACGCCTTTAAATATCTTACTAATAGAATTCTTTCTTCTTTTATTTCTATCTGGTTCTAAGCCAAGATTTCTTAAAATATCTTTGTCTATTTCTCTTGATATTTCATTAGATAACATAGAAGATAATTGATCAGCTATATCAATACCATAGTTGCTGCTTAATTTATCAGCTTCTGAGTTTGAGTATATTTCACCTCCTGCGCCTGATTTAGTTTGCCTCATATAATTCTTTAGGGTAATTCTCAACGTAATGATTTACATTTGATTTCCAAGCACATTTATATTTGTTTTCGGAATTCTGACACAACCACATCTCAGCCATTACTCTCCACTTAAAAAAATTATTGTCTGGTAGCCAATTAATTGGATTAGGTAGACTTTTTATATGTGATGATTTGCTCCACCAGAAATTACCACTATAGTGCAAAGGTGCTTTCCCATATCCCCATGTTTCTGGACTTTCATTAATATCATCTTTATTACCACCTAAATTTACACCAGTACAATCATAGTTATCTAATTCAAAAAATCTATCTTGCCATTTGATAACATTAAAATATGTTAAATAGTCAGTCCAATCTTTAATCATTTGATTGCCTGGTTTAGTAACACCTTTAGTGTGCAAGTATAAAACAATTAGTTCTTCTTTCTGACAATCATTCCATATTTTTTCTAGTGTTGGAAACTCACATTTAGAAATATCAGTATTTGCAGAAATTAATTTAATTTTAGGTATACTTAGATTAAGCGATATGTTCTTTATATCACCATTTATTATAAGATAAATTTGATTACATGCAGAATATAAACCACCTTTTAGTGTAGCATTTAGTATATCTGCTAACACATGATTTACATTACCAGCAACGGCTACATTAATATAAATGTTTATTTTTTTATTACTAAGTAACATTTTTTCTACTTTTTCATATCTGAGTCGATTAGGCATTCCCCAGACATCAAAGTCTAAATTCCATTGTCTGGTGTACCACATATGTATACCAATGTCTTCTGAGTTCTCAGTCAATCTTGGATTAGTAGATTTATAATTATCATCAAAATGTGGATATAAATATCCGAATTTACAACCAACTTTTTTCATAGACCATAAAAAGGCGTAATAAGGCTCTTGTTCACAATTAAAATTTCCATCGCCTTGTAGTCTATGTTCATAAACAAAATCATCTTTGAATGATTCTTCCATTTTTAGGTCGGCACTATTTGTCCAATGATAAAGACCATCAAATGATTTTAATTCATATTTAAGATTTTTTAAATCTGTATCAATTTTTTTGACATGTTCTACTTTACCATACATTAAAAATGTGTTTATAGCCACTGGATTAGCGCCTCTAAAATGATGATAACCATCTGAGCATCCAACTAAGTCTAATCCTTCGGATTCCATTTTATCAAATACTTTCATAAGTTCATCTTTTGATGTTATGAAAAAATCCTCATCTAAATGAACAAAATATTTCTGGTCACACTTTTTAACTTCATCTATCCAATAGAACCAAGAGTTCGGCCAGTTACCTCTACCATCAACTATAATATGTTGGCTATCTGGAAATAATTCTTTAACTATCTTTTTTTGATAATTTAACCATTTAGTGTGAAGTGTTGTAGTTACAAATACTATATCTTTTTCTAAAATCATTTCTATTTATTTTTTTATTAAAATAATCTGAGTTTCTTGTAAATGGCTTCTATCTATTGTTCTTGGTGTATTTAATGGCGCAACATAAGAAACCTCTCCATATTTACCTTTTTTAATTTCTTCTACTAAATCTAAAATAGCTGGATCAACAGTACAACTTTTATCGTGTCTCCACTGCCAAGGTGCAACGTCTTCAATAATATAGTAACCACCTTTTTTCACTTTACTAAGGAATATTTCTAATGTTTGTATATTACCTGAGATGCCATCTTTTCTATCTCGGTAAGCTAAGTCATGAATACCATCATCAATAATAATATCAAACTCAAAATCAAATTTATTTGACAAATCTTTTAGTGAATCTATACTTAACTGATCTACAAAAAAAGTTTCTATTCTATCTTCTGAAAATAAAACTCTCTTGTCTAAATCAGCACCATATATTTGAGCGTTAGCAAAATAATCACGAAATCCTCTTAAAGAAGAACCAGGTTTACCATCTGGTCCCATACTTGATGGAGTATCGGTATAATTTGTTCCTAAACCAAATTCTAACAATTTAGTAGTAGAGTTTTTAACTTCTTTAAATACATACTCATATAATTTAGTGTAGTTATTAGCACCTAAGTGTTCAGGTCCTTTATCACTACCGTATGTATCCATTAGCAAACAAAGCTCAGTAGGCTCATTGTAGTAGTATTTAGTGTCGTAAAATTTTTTTATAAATTCTTCCATTTTAATTATTTTTATTTTTTTCAAAGTCAACCATTTGCTTTATGGTTTCTTCTAAGTTAATAGTTATATTCCAATTTGGGTAGTGAGTTCTAAATTTTGTTAAATCAGAGATATACCAAATATGGTCACCAATTCTATTTTGGTCAGATATAGTATAGTTAGACCAATTAGTACCTGCAATCCTATTTATAGTATTGATTGCTTCTAAAATAGAAGTAGAGTTATTTCTACCACCACCAGCATTATAAACCTCTCCTTGTTTAGGATTTTGGTGAAATTCCCAAAACATATTTACTAAGTCCCAAGAGTGAATATTATCTCTTACTTGTTTTCCTTTATAACCAAAGATTGTATAAGGCTTATCATTTACAATACACTTAACTAAATAAGAAAGAAAACCATGTAACTCAGCACCTGCATGGTTAGGGCCGGTTAGACAACCACCTCTAAATATACCAACATTCATTCCAAAGTATTTACCATACTCTTGACACATAATATCCGCAGCAACTTTAGAAGCACCAAATACTGAGTGTTTAGTATTATCAATAGACATTTGCTCATTAATACTACCATCCATTCCTAAATACCAGAACTTTGTTAAATATTCATAAGTGTGTGAATTTAACTCCCATCTAGTATCAGTTTCAACTAAGTCTAAATAGTTTGGGGTATCACCATAAACTTTATTAGTAGAAGTAAAAATGAATGTTGCCTTAGGACAATTTAATCTTGTTACTTCTAACAAATTCATAGTACCTAAAGCATTAACACCAAAGTCAGTCAGTGGCTCTTTTGCTGCCCAGTCGTGTGATGGCTGAGCCGCTGTGTGAATAACAATTTCAATATCAGTTGAATATTTGTCAAATATATCATTTAGTTTATCATATTCTCTGATATCTATATTATAGTGTTCATAATCATTTATCTTTGATTTAAGAGACTCTAATGAATCTTTGGTAGAAGAACTCTCACCAAAGAAATAAGCTCTCATATCATTATCTATTCCAATAACTTTGTAGCCTTTTTCACTGAAGAAACTACAAGCTTGTGAACCTATTAGGCCACCCGATCCGGTTATTATTGCTATTTTCATAATTTTTTTGTTAAATTTTTATCCAATTTAATTTTTCACTTATAACATCTACAGGTATATTCTCATCTAAAATCCATTTTTGAGGTGCTATTACTAATTTATCTTTATTATCACATAAATAAGCAGACCACCAAGCAAATGAGCTGTTAGGTATTATAAAATGTTTACAATTTTTCATTAACTCTAAATATTCACCGAACCTATCACCTTTATATGAATGATCGACAATAAATGAATTCTGAATACTACTTAAATTTTCTTTACACCAATCAATATCATCAGAGAATATAAAGTATTTTGGATTATCAACTTTCTCATTAATTATTGAAATTGCTTTTTCATAATAATTAACATCCATAGTACCATGAAAACTATTATTTACAAAGTCTGTTCTTCTAACATTCAACATAATAGAATTACTATTCTTAATTTCGTCTAACAGACTTAAAGTTCTATCACTTGAAATTGGTGACTTTAATGAAAAGTCTTTTTTCAAATCATCTATAATTGGATCAGTGTAGAATATATTTTGAAAATATCCTTGTAAGTAAATATTCTGAGTATGTGGTATCTTATCAAAAATGTTATAAATTTCATCAACATATGAAAGTCCAGCACCATCACTTACATTTATTGAGTTATTTTCTTTATTAGAAAAATTTTCTTCAATTTGAAAAAGATCTAAGTCATAGTTTCTCCAATCAAAATTATCAATATAATGTCTGTCCATATAAAAAGGAATGTTATACTTCTTTGAAAGGCTTTTAGCCATGGCATATTGGAACATCTGATTTCCCATACCACCCATTAGTTTAACAATTATCATAATTTATTTTCTATTTTTTTAAGTAAAAACTTTACAGCATTATCATAAGTAGATACAAAATTGTTATATAAATCTTTTGATTGATTGATATCAAAACTTTGTAAATATTCATCTATCTTATTTATCATATCATCTACACTATCACAAGATGTGTAATCAGGAATCAAACTATTTGAAACATCTTGGCATTTGATACTTTCTAATAAAAACAATCTACAACCAGTTGATGTGGACTCTCCCAATCTAACTGGATATTCTAAAATCACAGGATGAACTTGTTCAGAAAGACTTACTTTACAATTTTTATATAATTGGTAACATTCATCTGGATTCTTAATACCATTTCTGTCCCAAGCATTTGATAATATTGAATATTTTTCCGACAAAACTTTCAAACATCTATCAACACCAGGTCTATTGTGAATAGTTCCAAAATAACAAATGTCATATTTTTTATCTTCAACGAAGTCTTCTTTTTCAGATAAACAACAAGGTAAGTAACATAATTCTAAATTACTTGGTAATTCTTTTTCGGTGAATTTTACCAAATCAACACCTTCGTCTTGCCACATCTGATAATCTGCTTTATATAAAATTCCTTCTAAAGTCTTATATCTTTCAACAAAATTATTTTTTATATCATTATTAAGTATATTACTCTTATAGGCATTCAAAAAAAATGTATCTGGTTTAAGATTTGCAAGTTCTATAAGTTTCTCATAAGTATATGTTCTCCATGTTATGAGTGCTTTTATTTTCATACTCTTAAATCTTTCAATATTTGAATAAATATCAGATAGGTTAATCTCACCAAATACAATATCATAATCATTTTCTTCAGATTGAAATATTTTTTGTACCCATTCTGTTTTACCTATCTTAGATAGAGCATTATAAAAACCTTCTATTTTTCTATAATTAAAGTCAGATTTTCCGCAACCTACTAGTAATATTCTCATATTTCATTTGCTAATTTTTTTGATTGTATAATATTGTCTTCTATAGAACAATAAGTCCAAGATCCATATCTACCTATTGAATAGATTCCCTTTTTATTATAATTCTGACACCATTTATCATACTGGTCCATTGAATCTTTTGTGATATGAACGTAAGCCGGATCTAATACCAACATTTGATAGTCAACAACAACCTGTTCATTAACAATTCCGCACTTTTTCAAATCTGATAATACTCTTTGGTAAAGTAGTTTCTCATCAATTTCTGATTTAGATTCTAAACCTATTTCAACATACAAGCTCATTTTTTCTGATGTGAGAATATTATTATAAAAACCAACTCTGTAAAAAGACTCTTCGCCTGGAAAATAAATCCAATGAGCATCTATTTCTGTTCCTTTATCAAATCCAATATTAAAAACAACTACTTTATTACAACTAAGATTTTTACTATCTAATTGTGATATTTTGAGAAGTTTATTGAATGGTAAACTTGATACTAATTTGTCAAATTTAATATCACCAATACTCGTTGATGCTATTTTTTTATCTAAATCTAATTTGTAAACTTCTACATTATTTTTGAGTTTATTCTTGTCAAGATCTTTAGAAATTGATTTTATAAATTCATAACAACCATACTCTGGATAGATAAATGTATCATTATATGTTTTTAATTTTTCTCCCGAAATACTATTTATTATATCATCTAGCTTTACAGAAGGTATAAATCTACCCATGCAATTATGATCAAGTTTATTCAAATCACAAGCATAGAGCTTAGTATTGTATGGAATAATGAATTTTTCAGAAATAGATTTACCAAATTTAGACTTTGATAAATCAACAAAATTATTCACTTCAATTTCATCTTTGTTATAAAAGTCAACAAGACATTGAATAAATTCTGACTTATCTAACTGATGTATGTTTGATTGAAATGGAAAGTCAATAAGATTATCATTGTAGTATATTTTAGATATCTTTTCAACCTCGTGTATCCTACACTCAATATTTTTAGTTGCAAATTCTTGTATTGATTTATCTCTAAAGTGGAAGAAGTGACCAGAATAATCCCAAACATAATCACCTCTTATAGTAGTCTTACAGTATCCACCAAAATCACTTTCTTTTTCCAACAAAAGAAAATCATCTTTAAAAAATGAAGCAAATGAAAGACCAGTTACACCACCACCTATAATTAAACACTTTACTTCTATCATTGATTTAAAAAAGATTTATGTGCATACCAATCTTCAAAAGGTAAGTTAGCATCTGCGACATCTTCTTTTACTAAGACATAATCATTAGCTAATAGTATTTGTTGTAATTGATTCTTTCTTTGTGGTCCTTCGCAATATAGATTGTGCTCTACTGTAATTACTAAGCATTTATGAGTTGAAAAAGGAAATTTAGTTAATGCTAAATATTCATGACCTTCAATATCAAGGCTTAGATAATCAATTGTATTTGGAACATTATAAGTTTCAAAAATTTTTTCAAATGTAATTGTAGGTACTTCAATAGTATTGAAATTACTAGTATTTGTTAGTCTTGATGTTGAACCAGATGAGTTTATCAAACATTTACCAACTTGGTCAGTTAAGGCACAATTTAAAGAAATACACTTTCTACTATTTTGTAGTATATTAAAATTTGATGGTAATGCTTCAACACAAATTCCATTCCAATCATATTCACTTTCTAATAAATAACTATTAGAAAAATTTACACCATCGAATGCACCGATGTCTAGAAAATACCCATTTTTTTTAAATTTGTGCATCTCTATTGCCCAGAGGTCCTGACCCACTTGAGAGTATGATTTCATATTGTATTATATTTTTTTATATATTCTTGAGAATTGTAGTATTCAATTAGTTCTTCCTTTGATAAAGTTTTTATGTGATTAAAAATTTCACAATTATTTGTAAAGTGTGGATTCGATTGAGCCGAGTCTGAAGTTCTTGTATGTTCTATATGATAAACAAAATTATCAAACCAAGAAACCTTATAGCCAAGCTTCTGAAACCTGTAAGCTCTTTCTTGATCTTCTGGTCCATAAGATATAAAGTTTTCGTTTTCACCAAAAGCCTCTTTATACTTTTGTGTGCTTGCAAAAACAGAATGTCCAAAAGAAGCATAGTAAAGTTTTACATTCTCATCATCATCAAAGTTTTTAATATCCCAGTCCTGAATAAACTTAAACATAGGATAGTATATCCATTGTTTTAATGGGTCTTCATACCACCTGCTATAAAATAATTGTTTTTGTCCATTGTCACCATGTTTATATGGATAAATAAAATCCATCTCACCTTTAACAATAGTATCGACAACTTTAACGTAAGTATCTACTGGTAAAAAAATATCTGAGTCATAATTAGAAACAACTTTAGTAGTAGTAGAAAAAATCATCTCATTTAGATATTTGGTTCTATGATATGCAACAGATTCAGGAACCTGATAAAATTTATAATCTATCGATAGATTGGTTAGACTATCTAAGAAATCTATTTTTGGGCTATCATTTGATTCTTCTATTATTTTAACATTTGTCTTGAAATGATGATTTATATAACCCAACACAGTCTTGATATTATTATATCTATCCGTTGACTCAATTTTTACAGGAATCACTATTGTTAAATCGTCTAATTGTATCATTTTAGTTTTTAATTTTTTTAAATATTTTATTTCCAAGATACAATTTCAAACCGGTAGATAATAAAATATCTTCTGTTTTCAATTCTATAATTGAAAGTCTCTTAAAAATATCAATAATTTCATCTAATGATTCACCACCACTATGAGAATAGTCCCACTCTATAATAAATAAAACATCATCTACATCTTGTAGTGTATTAACCATACCCTTGATAACATTCATCTCAAGTCCTTGAACATCAATCTTTATTGCACCTATTTTCTTGGCGTCTACTTTTTCATTTTGAACATAATCATCAATTGTTATTGACTTTACATTCTCAACTACAAAACTTTTATCTTTTAAAACTTCTAAAGCCGACAATTTTAGTGATGAGCAATCTTCAGATTTTGGTACATAAATTTTAGTATCTTCTGTTTTATCAGAGACCGCGCAGGTAGAGATTTTAATATTTTCAATTTTATTATCTTCGATACCTTTTATTAAACAATCTATGTTACTTTTGACTGGCTCAAATGCTATAATATCATAACCATAGATAGCAAGTGGTATAGAAAACAATCCACAATGTGCACCAATGTCTAATATGGTTTTACCTTTTACTACTAATTGATTTATAACATCAAAAAACTGAGAATACTCATGATGCTCATTATTAATAAATGGAGTAGGTTTTCCAATTTGAGCCGTTAGATGTTTTTGAAAATATAACGAGTATTGAAAATCACCATTATCAAAATTAAATTTAACTAAATTCACTTAACTTAAATGGGGTTTTGGCAAAAATCTCATCTGCAACAGATTTTTGTAAGTTTGGATCTACAAAGTGGTCATTTTGTTGATGAACTCTGTAAAAGTATACAGGCTCTGGATTAAATTTTATCCTATCGAATCCTGCTATTTCCATTAATGGTGTCATAATTGCAACATCATATGTTATTGTGTAAAACTCACCATTTTTATCTTTATAACAACCTAAATTAGGGTCTTGATTAATTAACTCTTTATATAACTTGTATTTAAATGTTCTTAAATGTGATGCCCAATAGCCACCGGTTCTAAGCTTAGAGAAAGTTTCTTTGGTATAAGGCATACAATGACCGAGTTGTCCATTTGGCCAAATATACTGACCATAAGTTAGCAATGTTTCGTCTTGATAAAGATTGTTTATTATATCTAAAGCATCTGGTCTAATTAAAAAATCATCACCATCTAAAATACAAATTATATCATCATCATTGAGATTAGACTCAACTATACCAAAGTGTATATTTGGCAAGGCGGTAATTCTGTTCTCATTTCTACGAATAGTGAATCTATCATCTTTTGGAATATTACTAGTTGTATTATCATTTGACTCATCATCGCAAAATATTGCTATCCAGTTTTTATAATTCTGTCCTTGTATTGTCACCGCACATTTATGAATGAAGTCCTTTACATTTCTGAAAGGAATTATAAAAACTATTCTATTATTTTTCATGTTAAGACTTATATTAATTATAACCTATATTGTTTAAAATAAAAAGAGAGAGTTTTCACTCTCTCTTCAAAAAAAGATTTGATTTACTCTGTGTCTTTTTTTCTACTTGTTCTTTTCTTCTTTGAGATAATAACAACCATCTTATCATCTTCACTATTGTAGTCAAGTAATAAATTAGAGCCTTTGCCAGGATTTTGTTGAATAATTTCTTCTGTTAAGACATCCTCAACGTATTTCTGAACAGCTCTCTTTAATGGACGAGCACCATATTGTGGGTCAAATCCTTGTGTTGCTATATAGTCAGTTGCGTTTTGAGTAATCTCAAGTTCAAACTCCATTTTTTGAACTCTTTCAACTAACTTCTCTAATTCAATACCAATAATTTTATTGATATCTTCTTTACTAAGAGAGTTAAACATAACTACATCATCAATACGATTTAAGAACTCTGGAGCGAATTTCTTCTTTAGTTCTTTATCAATGACTGCATTTGATTCATCGCCTTTACTATCTTCTCGACTCTTAGTGTTGAAGCCAACACCTGTTCCGAAGTCTTTCAATTGACGAGAACCAGTGTTTGATGTCATAATAATAATGGTGTTTTTAAAGTTAACTTTTCTACCAAGAGAGTCTGTTAACTGACCATCATCAAGAACTTGAAGTAGTAGATTAAATACCTCAGGATGAGCTTTTTCAATTTCATCAAGAAGAACAACAGCATAAGGCTTACGTCTAACTTTTTCAGTTAATTGTCCACCCTCATCGTGACCAACGTATCCTGGAGGTGCTCCAATCAAACGAGATACAGCGAATTTCTCCATGTATTCAGACATGTCAATTCTAATTAAAGAATCTTCTGAGTCGAATAGATACTTAGCTAAAACTTTAGCCAATTGTGTCTTACCAACACCTGTAGGTCCTAAGAACATAAATGAACCAATTGGTTTGTTTGGATCTTTCAAACCAACTCGACCTCTTTGAATAGCTTTAACAATTTTCTTAACAGCATCATCTTGACCAATGACTTTACCGATAATAGAATCTTGCATTTTTGCTAATTTAGAAGTTTCATTTTCAGAAACTTTCTGAAGAGGAATACCAGTCATCATTGACACAACTTCGGCTACATTATCTTCTGTAACAGTCTGTTTGTTGTTGGCACAATCTTCTTCCCATTTCTTTCTTTCGATTTCTAAATTTTGATTAAGTTGTTTTTCAACATCCCTTAGCTTTGCTGCTTCTTCATATTTTTGAGATCGAATAACTTGATTTTTCTTTTCCTTAATCTCAGCAATTTTATTCTCAATGTCTGTAATGACTTTAGGAACAACAATGTTAGAAATGTGAACACGAGAACCAGCCTCATCTAAAGCATCAATAGCTTTATCTGGTAGGAATCTATCAGTAACATATCTATCAGTTAAATCAACACAGGCTTTGATTGCCTCGTCAGTATAAACAACATTATGATGTGATTCATATTTGTCTTTAATGTTGGAAATAATCTGAATAGTCTCTTCAGCAGAAGCTGGCTCAACAATTACCTTTTGAAAACGTCTTTCAAGAGCACCATCTTTCTCAATATGTTTACGATATTCATCTAAGGTAGTAGCACCGATGATTTGAATCTCACCACGAGCTAATGCTGGTTTGAACATATTAGAAGCATCCAATGAGCCTGAAGCACCACCAGCGCCAATAATAGTGTGAATTTCATCAATGAAAAGGATAACATCTGGTTCTTTTTCCATTTCAGCCATAAGAGCTTTGATACGCTCTTCAAACTGACCACGATATTTAGTACCAGCAACCATAGAAGCCAAATCAAGCATTACAATTCTTTTATTGAAAAGAATACGACTTACTTTTCTTTGTACAATACGAAGTGCTAATCCTTCTGCGATTGAAGATTTACCAACACCTGGTTCACCAATAAGAATCGGATTATTCTTTTTTCTACGAGATAGAATCTGAGAAACACGTTCAATTTCTTTTTCTCTACCTATGATAGAATCAAGTTTACCTTCTTCTGCCATTTTTGTTAAGTCACGGCTATATGTATCCAGTACAGGAGTTTTAGACTTTGAGTCTGGCTTTCTTGAACTAGATGAAAAAGAAGGACCATCATCATCATCATCATCAACAGCTGCTTTGATGTTAGGCGAAACATAGTCTCTACCTTCAAGTTTGTTTTTATTAGTCATATTATTCATATTAGTTTTATTCCGTTTTTTTGTTATTGTTTAGTACTTCATCAATAATTTCTTCTCTTCTTTCGGATATATCTCTGTTATCTAATATATCACATCTAAGTGAGATATTAATTTGATTTATATCAACATCAATTCCTTTTATATGTACTCCTTTTGCTTCAAATTGTTTACCTATTAAATTAAATTTAACACCTGAGTCATATTTTTTGAAGAAAAAATCTGAATAGTCTTTTCTGTTTTCAATACTTATTTCAATTGTAGCATGTGAGCCTAAAGAAAGTTGAACAGAACCTTGTTTTATATAAAAAGTTCCACCATCTATTTTAACCCAATTATTCATCATGCTAATTTAAAATTTCTTGGATGTAAGAATTCTCTTAAAAAGACATTCTTTTCACCACCAACTAATTTTACCCAAGACTGGTAAACTTTTTGGTCTTCCTTACTTTTAGATTCTTTTATCCTCTGTGCTATTTGAAAAGCAGAACCACCGCCAGATATTAAATCACCGTAATTTTCAATTACCCAATCTTCAAAGTCTGGATATTTTTTACGATTAAAAACTCGCTCATCAACTATAAAAACAACCGCAGTAAGTTGGTCACCCAAATCTGGTTCATTAAAAGTTGCAAAGTCAACATTATTTTCCATAAGTGTTAGAACGTGATTATTTAGAGTTCCAAAAGGAAGACCATTATCAACATTCTCTCTGTGATTTGTAGTTCCACCATTTAATATAATAAATGTTTTCCAATTATCGGCCCAATCATTGTATTGTACATTAAGGGATTGTTTGTGATCTCCAAGATACTTCATTTTTTGACCATACTCAACAACAGCGTGTCCAAATTGAATTGCTTGTTGTATCGGACTTATGTTATAAGGTACAAGACCATACATTCTTAGTTCAAGTTTATTTTCCATATTGTTAATTAATTTTATTAGATAAGCTTCTATTACTAAATTGTTTGAAGTCTGTTACCTCAAGCAGTAATTTATCTGCTATAAAATTTGGTATATCAATTTTAAATCGTTTTGTTGGAATTTCAATTTCAGCTATAATTAAATAGTGATTATTTATAAACTTGTCAACCTCCCAAAGTAAATCACCATTAGGATATATCCACCTTTCTTTTGATAAAAACTTTGAATCTTTCGACTCAAGACAACTTTTCTTAAAAGACTTAAACTCACTTTCAGTCATGAAATACTCATCTTCTAAGTTTACTCCCTTAGAAATACTTTTTTTGACTGTGTGTATATACTTTACACCATTAGTATTAGAATTCCAAGACCTTGCTCTTTCCCAAACACCATTAGAATTTTTAAGATAATACTGGTCTATTTTTATAATTTCTGATGGCTCGATGTCAGGCATTGACTTTAGCAAGAATTTGCGCTCTATTTCTAATTTCATTTACTCTTGATGTTTAAGATTATAATGTTATATAAATTTATCTTACAAAGATATTAAAATTATTTCAAATTAAAACAAAAAATCCCATTAATTTCTTAATGGGATTTTTCACTTTTTCATAGTCTAGTGTGGAGTTTGGTATCCACCCTACTAATGTAGACCCCTCTATTAAGAGGAAAGTTAACCACTACGAAAACTCGTGTGGAGTTTAGTATCCACCCTACTAATGTAGACTCCTCCATTAAGAGGAAAGTTAACCACTACGAAAACTCGTGTGGAGTCTGGTATCCACCCTGCCTTAAGACAGACCCCTCTGTTAAGAGGATTAAGAGTTAACCACTACGAAAACTCTTTATTTAGATATTATATTTTGCCGTTTTCAAAAGTTGTAAAAAACCGCAAAATTTTTAGTGGGGAAGGATAGGATTTGAACCTCCGAAGATCCTAAGACCAGCTATTTTACTAAATAGCCCCATTTAACCACTCTGGAACTTCCCCAATTTTCGGACGGTGACAGCCTCCTATCTGGGCTCGCACTTCGTGTGCTACTTTTATTATCCCTCACCGTTTAGGTTATCTTTAATTTTTTTATTTCTATTTTGTTATACAAAGATAGTACTTATTTTTTATTCTGCCAAATTTTTATTCAAAATATTTTTACAAGTTTCTTTCCACTCAAAATGATCAACATGTATAGCTCTACAAGTATCTCTACTTTCAAGTATATCCATCAATTCAATATCATCATCATCTAAGTGAAAAATAAATCCTTTTCCTTTTAGAAAAATAGATTTAGATTCCATACAAGTAAAGTGGATATTTTCTTTTTTAATACCACAATATTCAGCAACATCAAATAGTTTTTGATTTTGTCCTTCTATCCAATGCCAATTTTTTTCTTTACCCGCTTCATCACTAAACCTCGAAGTAACAATCCAAACTTCATGTCCTTCACCTACCAACTCTTTGGCAAACTCTTGAACATCTTTTCGAGATAAAGTGCTATCAAAATCAAAACTTACTTTCATATTACAAAGATAATACAAAATATTAATATATACATTATGATTATTAGAAAACTCGGAGATAAAAAACCAAATGTAGTAATTTTTCAAGGCTCACCAAGAGATAAAGAATCTTGTGCAGGAATGGATTCAAAAACACAATTAATTGTCGAGTATATGCTAGATAATTGGTCACCATTTATAAATTTTAAAGTTATAGATCTTTCTGTTAATCAGTATAAAAGACCAGTTATACAACCCTGTAAAGGTTGTGTTTCAACGGCTGGTGGTTATCATTGTCATTTTCCTTGTTCTTGTTATAAGAAAGGCGGTGATATTAAAGATTTATTACATGAGGAAAATGTTTATGAATTACTTCAAGAGTGTGATGCTTTTATTATAGTGTCACCAGTTCATTGGCATTCTCTAACAGCTCAAATTAAAACATTATTTGACCGCTTAGTTTGTGTAAATCTAACTATGAATGTTTGGGATGCAATAAATGTATTAGGTAGAGATAATATTAAAAACTCAGAAGTAACCGGAGCTCTATCTAAATCAGGTAAGTATGACAATTTATTAAGAAATCACTTAGAAGGAAAAGTGGCTTGTTTTTATGTACATGGTGATGATGGAGCTGATGATTATAACGATAGAGAACTACCAGATTCTTATTCAGATGTTTTTGATGATGGCTTCTCTAATAATCCAAAAAACATAGTAATGCCATTTGTAATGCAGTTGAAGTACTCAGGTGTTTATGTTCCTGATGAACTAATACAAGCATTTTATGTAAATAAAGGTGTTGATTACTACACCGCAAATATATCAGTTATGAAAAATAAAGAATTGTTTGAAAGAGCTGATACTTTATTGGATAATTTACTGAACTACCTTGACCTCTCCAGTAAAGAATAAATTTTTATCTTTTAGTAATTTTTCCAAAGACATTGGGTCTTTAGAGAAAACATCCCAAGTACCATCTGTATTTGACTTAACTATAAAGTAATATTTATTTGTATCAATCTCAACATCATAAACTCTAACAATATTAGGATCTAATTCATCTAAAGAATAATTTCTTGTCCAAGATAAAATATGTTCTGATTCTTGATTTGTTTGAAAGTCAATAGCTTTAAACATATAAAAATCATCTAAATCTTCGACTACCCATTGACCATATTTTTCTTTATCAAAATAAACTTTGTTCATAATTATAAATTTTTTTTAATCAATTCTGAAAATAATAATCTAAGTTCTTTTGTTAACTCAATATTATAATCATCTAATGTAACTTCTGTTACATCAATACTTTCATCAGTTATATCAATGTCCATATATGGTGGTGTATAATAATCACCTGGATCATAATCTATTTTCGCACTCACATCTAAATCATATGAAACTACTAAGTCTAAGCCATTTATGCTAAATAACATAAACTCACCTTCTCTACAAAATCTTCCGTCATTCTCACATATTAGCTCATCCCAATCTTGATACTTAGCACAATCAGAGTCTACTAGTTCAAGTTCTTTTGTATTAAGACTATATGTTGAAATAAAGTTCATTTTATATTTTGATTAGTGTAAATATAATATAAAATTTTTAAAAGTTAAATTATAATGATATTATTTTATCGAAACCTTCTTCTTTTGAAATAGGTTGGTAAGAAGAAATCATACTTTTTACTATTCTCATTGGTAAATCTTTATTCTCTTCTTCAATTCTTTTTTGATTTCTTTTAGCATACTCTTCATCAGAAAGTATTGGAAAAATTACAGCCAACTTATAGTAGTCATTTGTAAAATAATCTAAGTTTTGTTTTCTACGCTTAGACGCCATGTGAGTCATATCAACAATCACACTTTCTTTTGCATTATTAGCATCTATGAATTTCTGAGTTAGAACTCGGTCAACTTCCTTCTGGTCAACATTATTGAATGCTTCTGTGTAGTTTCTTGAGCCATAAACTTCCATAAGAGTTTCATCGCGACTTATAACTTTAGTATTTGGAAAATTATTTCTAATCCAAGTTGTTTTGCCAGACAATGGAGGCCCAACGAGTATTATCACAAAAGGTTCTTTTAAATTTTTCATATTATATAGATTGAACTGATTTTTTAATTATTTCTGCATGATCAAATGCCATATCAACGGTTACGAGACCATCGTAGCTTACATCATTCCAAACACACTCGGTAGCATCATCACCAGCTTTAACAACCGGAATTTCATCTAAAACAATAGCGAAGGCATGACTAACACAATTTTTATTTCTTGGATCTCTGAACTCTTTATCAAAATAACCTACATAGGTAAAATACTTACCTGGTATCATAAGTCCAGTTTCTTCCTCTAACTCACGAACTGCGGCATCTAAAGGTTGTTCACCTTCATCAATGTTTCCACCTGGATTAGCCCACATTCCTTTGAATGGTTCTTTTCCTCTTTTAATAGAAAGTATTTTATAGTTTATTCCGGTGTCAACTAAAACAACTAAGTCAACACAGGACATTCCTGTATCAATAATTTCATTATTTATAATTCTTAAGATATAAGAGTAACCAGTGGTTAGTTTATTACCAGATTTATTAAAAAAATTACCAAGATTTGTATAAATCGTATTTTCTTTAATATCTAATATAGTAAGTGGTCCTATCCACTCACTTGTATTAAATTGATTAAATGTTTTAATTTTTTCCATTTTGACTTACAAAGTTATATCATATTTATTAATTTAACAACTAAAAAATAATATATAGTTATATGATTTCAAGATATAATAGTTTTATTGAGGAAAAACTACTAGAAAGTATGATTAATGAATCATTCTTATATTTTTCACCACCTTTTAGAAAAATATTAGGTAGAGTATTTAAACAACATCACAGTGATATTGCGGCTGAAATTATTACTTCAGAAGGAGAAGATGTTAAACCAGATATGACTTTTATTGATTTAGGTAAAGAAGGTTATCTTTCTTTCATTACTATGAAAAATGCTAAGCCTTTAGTAGTCGATAAATATCCAAATCAGGATTGGGCAACTAATATTGAGAATAAAGCTCTACCAGAACCAAAGTTATATTCAAATGACTTTTATGATATGGATATAAATAAGGATAAAGATTCTACAGGTGTATTTTTAAAGTCAAGAAATGAAGTTGGTATAGGAAGATTTATTAATAAACTATTTCCAGGTAAATATAATTCAAAACAAATTGAAGAGTTTATTAATCAATTCAAAGCAGCACTTGAAAAATCCGGTGAAAATTTTGACTTAGTTGAAGGTGAAGATATCGAATACTGGTATTCATATGAAAATTATAAGGAGATGTCTGGTACTTTAGGTAATTCATGTATGGCAAAGAAGTCTGATCTTTTTGATATTTATATTCAGAATCAAGATGTTTGTAAAATGTTAGTTTTATTAGAAGATGATAAATTGATAGGTAGAGCTTTAGTTTGGAAACTTAATAGTGTTAAATCAGGTAGAACAAATCTTGAAGGTGCGCCTGAATATTTTATGGATAGACAATATACAATAAAAGAATCAGATGTTCAGAAGTTTAGAAACTATGCTAAGGCACAAGGATGGGCTTACAAATCTTATAATAATCATCACAGCTACACAACAATTAATATAAATGGTGAAGATAAAAACTTAAACTTTACAGTTAGAGTTGCTGCTAAAAGATATAACAAATATCCTTATATGGATACTTTTAGAAGATACGATCCAGAAACAGGTATACTTTACAATGATGATGAAAATAGTTCAGACTATGAAGGTTGTTATCTTTTAGATGACACAGGAGGTGGTTACACTGAAATTGAAGGTGGTGTGTGGTCAGATTGGCATGATAGAACAATACCTGAAGACGAAGCAGTTTATTCAGAATACTTAGGAGACCATATATTAAGAGATTATGCAGTTGAAATAACAAGAGGATCTAGAAGATATAGAGGTTGGTATCCAGAAGACCATGATAATATAACAAGAGCCAGAGATGGCGAATATTATTACATAGATGATTGTGTTTATTCCGAAATATATGATGAATCTATATTTGCCGATGATGCTGTTTTAGTTGTCACTGATATCTATCCAGATGGTGATGTTCCAGGTTTCGATGGTCAATATATGCAAGATAATGATAGTGATATAGTATTTGAAAAAGATTATAGATCAATGACTTGGTTTAAGTTTCTATCTGATAAATTTAGTGATTGGAATGACTATTCAGGAACTAGCAAGGATGTTCTAACTAAAAACTCAGATGATGAGTGGATTCCAAAAATGTTTGAAGAAGAAGTTTTCAAAGTAACAGAAGCAAATGCTGAAGGTGCTGCTGATATAATGGGCAGTGAGTACTTACTTGAAGAAGATGCTGAAATTTTAGGTTATGATGTTGATAAATCAAATAGCAAAATAATTGATGCTTTTCAATATCACTCAGATATTAGTCATTTATTAGTTGATATACAAGAAAGAGTAAAGCCTTTAATTAAATATTATAAAGATATTCTAGAAGGAAAAGGTCAACAAAGAATCAAATTTAGCGAAGAAGAAGAAAGACAATATCTAAATAAAATAGAGAGTTTATTGAGAAAATGTAGAGAAAGACTTTCTGATTTAGAAGATGAAAAATACTATGTAGAAGATTAAATTCCAATATCTTCTAAGATTTTATTTCTTGACCATTGTTTAATATCTGCTTTATATCTACCATCTTCAAGTTCTATATTAGATATTAAATCTTGTTTTTTAATTTTACCTAACCAATTTACTTTAATCCAATCATTTGTAAAGCATTTACTATCATTATGATTAAATAAATTTATTTTACTTCTTACTTCTATATAAACCTCATATCGACCATAATCATCGTGTATTTTGTTTTGTATTCGATTTTTATTTATACTCAAATAAGAAATCTTTTCAATGTACCAATATTTAGGAATCATCTTTCTAACTTGATAATGAACTCTTAAACCAAGAAATAATTTATGAATTAAAAAAGTTTTTGTAATGAAGAAAAATGAAAGTTCTATAATAAGATAAATCAATAATACGACACCATCGATTCCATTTATCGAAAATCCAATATTACTACCTTCTTGAAAAAAATCAATCATTACTACTTATAATTAAAAATTAATATATAGTTTATGCCAGGAAGAATATTTGCATATAATTCAGGAGAGCCTATACCAGGAGCGAGTCAATCAGGAAACTTAGCAGTTTCTAACTCAGGACTAGGTGGTGGTTCTGTTAAGTGGTGGAATGGACCAGATGAGTCGTTAGGATATGTTATCGGATATCCAGACACTTCTGGTACAAGAAAAACTAATGGAACGCCAATCGTTGGTAATGCTGTTGGTTTTAGAAGAACTGCAACTTTAACAGATGCTGATTTTTTATCTTTAGTAAAAAGTTTATCTGGTCAAACTTTTGTAACAGCTTCAGTAGCGGCAGAATGGTTAAATACAAATGGTTATTATACATCATATTCGGCATCATCAACTTTAGGAACTTTAGGTAATCCAGCTGTAAGCGCACAAGCAATCTATAACTCCGGTCAAACAACATCTGGTTGGTACTATATCAAAACATCTACTATGGCTACTGCTCGTGAAGTTTATTGTAATATGACAGATGATGGTGGTGGTTGGATGTTGATAAGTTATAATCCAACAAGTACGGTAACACAAGGAAACGCATATCCAAATGTTTGGTCTTATATAAGTGGTTCTTTCTCTAATAAGTTCTGTGTAAATGTTCAAGACCTTTGGTATAATAATGGTGTTAATCAATGTACTCAAGTTATGAAAATGGCATCAGTAACTGCCTCACTCACACCATTGTTATCTGGAATGGAAATAGCAAATAAAGTTGTTTATACTAATCCAGGTAACTTAATTATTAGTAGAACATTCTCTTCAACTCAAAGTGCAGTCTATGCTAATAATACACCAATGTCTGGTACTTGGTCAGGTGTTAAAGGACACACACTTATGACAGGACCATTGAATGTTAATGCACCAGGTGACTGGATATATTTAACTGGTAATCAGTGGTGGACAGTTTGTGGTCCATCTACAGCTTTCCCAGATCCACAAGGTAGAAGTGGTAATGCTCAAGGTTCTGGATCTTGGACAAACATAGCTTCTAGTAATATCTATGGTATGGCAAACGTTTCGGCAAGCACTTCTTCACAAAGATCAGACATAAAAACATATGCAGTTTATATTAAATAATTATGGAAAATTTAACACAAGTAAATGATAACAATTATACTCCTATAAAAGGAGATAATGTTGTTTTGAATAATAGACAAGGAGTTTTATTAGATAATGAGTTCAATCAAATTCAGTGGATAGATACTAACGAAGTAGAAGATTGGCAAGGAGGTTGGTCTAGTTTCCTACTAAGTGGTGGTCACATATTAGTAATTTAATAACACTTTAATTATTCTATCTTCAGATGCAAAACATCTATGATAACCATCAATTATTCTGAATTTATCTCCTTTACTAACAACAAGTCCTCTAATCAAGTGATAGTTTTTACTACTATAATGTCGTAAATCCTCATTAGCAACTTTTTGATATTGTGGCTTACTGCCAAAAATTACACTATCTCTTTTAATTGAAATTACTTTATAATCCTTACCTTGTAATTCTGGTAAAATATGACCATATTCTAAAGTAAGTAAATACTCTATTCGGTTTTTCATATCCATTATTGAGAATGCGTGGTTTAATTCTGATTCTATTTTATGAGCACAATAATCATCTAAAATAATATCGTCAATTTCTTGACCATAATATCCGCCACAAGTTTGTATTTCCCATTTGGACCTATCAAAAACTTTATTTATTCTTAATACTCTATCAATAGTATATTTATCAATTTCGCTTGTTATATTACTTAATACAGAGTTAATTTTGGAATTTCTAATAGAGGCTAAAGAATTGTCAAAGTTTGCATCAACTATTGCATTTACCATTTGAGACACATCAACAGATACAACATGAGCATCTTCTATAGAACCACAACGACAAATGCCTTCATCGTTACAACCACTTGATTCACATTCTCTGTGAACATGGTAGTCATATTCTAAACAATCTTTGAAATTAAACCCTCTTATTTGCACTTTTCTTTATTCTTGTTTTGTAACTCTTACCATCTTCAAAACCTTTGTAAACATAAAAATCATTGTTTTTGAGTTTCATGAAGATTTCTCTTAGAGTTGAACCATTTAATGAGTACCAACTCGCAGGAAGTATTTCCTCTTTATGATAAGGATTAAACCTACTAACTCTATCAATTACTTTTTTCTTATCTCTAATAGGTTCATCGAAATAGTAAAAGTTACTATGTTTCAATATTGATTGCTTTTCAATTAATACTTTATTAATTTTTTCAATTAAATGTCGTTCAATAAATGTCATACAAATTTGTTATTAACGATTCCATTATGATAGTATCTAAATCCTGAAAGATCTACATCTTCAATTGCTCTTAGATAACCAGTTATAGCTCCAATAATATTCTGGCGACCAGATGTATTATCAGTGTGCGCATACCAGTCAGGAAATTTCTTGTAATGATCTAAGCAATAATTAATCAAATAATCTGCAGCATCTTTACCAGTCCACTCACGACCATCTTTTACACAAGCTAAATCATGATCAAAGGATACCAATTTGATTTCATCAAAATGTTTATTAACAATTTCAACAAACTCAAAGTAGTCACGAGCTATTACCCACAAATCAGTAGGTAAGTAGTCTAAACCTAAACCCTTCTTGGCATTATGAGACATGCCAGGTATCCTAATATCATCTAAAAATAAATTCATCTTAGTTCAAATATACACCATTTTTTACACAATAAAAATCTAAATACAAACCAATTGTGTATAATGAGTTGAAATGATTTTCATCAGTAGTTTCTTTCATTCTTGTGATTAAAAAATCAGCAAATGGTTGAGCCCAACTTTTAATAAAGTTGATTTTAAGTTCTTTAATTTTTTTCATAAGTTATAATTTTTTAGAAATTCTTTTTCTACTTTTGTTAGTGATTCCATACCAACAGAAGATATTCTATCTAGTATAGTATCAATATCTAAATTGTTGTATATCCACTCATTTAAATCATCAATAAAAAATGAATATTTCATTGAGTTAAAAGAAATTGTAGAGTCAGATATGTAATTTTCAACAATAAATTTTCCTTTTAATATATCATCTGATACATTCTTTATCTTATAGTAAACTAAATTTTCATCAAGAACATCAGTATATTTTTTTACTTCTGTAGGCTCAGCAATTATAAAAAAAGCATAGTTACCTTCTTCTTCATAATCTATGAAGGCTTCAGCATCCATTTCTGCAATTTTTTCCTTATCTATGTCAGAAAGCCTATCATAGTCATCATTTAAGTCAAAAGGCGACTTAGAAAAATTAAATTTATATACAGAGAGCATCCAAATTATATATTCACAAATATAATGATTTTTTTTCTATTATCAAAATTAAATAACATTTAGTATTATAAACCTTACGGATATTAATAATATAATTGTATGGAAAAGAAGAAAATGCCTGATAGTTTTGTAGAAAATAGATTATCCAAAAGATATCCAACAGAAGTAGGCGCACCAAAATTTGAGCCAGATAATATTTCTCTTTTTAAGATTGAGAAAACTTCTAAGATAAAAAAATACTACTCTTCAAAATTTGAAGAGATGACTAAAGAGTATGAAAAGTTAATGTCTGAAATAAAGGTAAATGAAAGACTTTATATGGCGGCTCATAACTTTGAACCGATATCCGGTGAAATCTATCACTTATACAAAAAAGAATCAGGTGAAGAATTTCTTTCTTTAATATCACCAGACCAATGGAAAAAATTTGATTTTATTGGCTCTTATAGATTTTTATCAGATGGTAGATGGGAATCTACCAATTAAGTTGTCCTGTCAGGACTCGAACCTGAAACCCAGCGGCCAAAACGCCGTGTGATGCCATTTCACTACAGGACAATGTAGTCGGGAAGACAGGACTCGAACCTGCGGCCTCCTGGTCCCAAACCAGGCGATCTACCAACTGATCTACTTCCCGAAATATTTTGCGGTCCTGACGGGATTCGAACCCGCACCTCGCACCGTGACAGGGTGGTATTGTAACCATTCAACCACAGGACCATTTTGAGAATTCTTTAACTCTATTCTCTAAAGAGTACTTTCGCCTCAAAGCTACTTTGTGCGGTCTATGAGGGAATCGAACCCTCACCTCCCGATAGACAGTCGGGTATCCTCAGCCGTTGGACCAATAGACCATTTTTAGCAGCTCTACCGGGAATCGAACCCGAAACTAGTATTAGACCTGATTCAGTAGCGATCTGAACCTGTCTGATTTTCAGACACTTCTTAGAGCTATTTTGTCGAGTAGACAGGAATCGAACCTGCTAACTGATGCCTCCAATGCACCCGTGCTTATAGCCTTAGTCACTACTCGTTTGTTATCAGAGGTGGGGTCGAACCACCGTCTCCTGGTTCAAAGCCAGGTATCCTGCCTCTAGACGACCTGATAATATAAAACAAAAAACCCAGTTAATCTGTGACTAACTGGGTTCTTTTATCTAAGTTCTTATTTTCTATTTAAAACTTAAAAGACATGGTTAGCCACATTCGAATCAGGATCCTGATCGATTACAACCTGTTGAGGTTGAGGGACTACTATGTTATTTAAATTTTTCATTTCAGTATATATTAAAAAGTTTTTCTCTCTTTTGATTTATTTTATACAAATATACAACAAAGTTTTAATTTGTCAAGTATTATTTTAAATTTTCTTTTGATTTGAAGTCTAAAACATTAATATCAAAGGCAGATAATAGTTTTCTACTTAATTCATCAATTATGGCAAATATTTCTTTATCATTATAGACAGTTATATTAAAGCTAACTATAGCATCTATTTGAACAGGACCATCTTGTAGTTCAACAACAGTATCCTCATCAAGATTTTTTATTTCAATAGAACTTGAATCATAAGTCAATTGACTTACTTTAGATAAACCTAAATCTATCTTATCTTCAGTGATATCTTCACCTTTACATAACATAGATACATTATAAGATTCTGTAGGTTCTGAATATCTAAATCCTACTGTTCTTTGATATTCATTTATTGATTTTAAATGTTTCATAGATTATATATTAAATCCCTAAATCATTTAATCGTTTTTCTCTAATTTTAGAAATATCATGTATAACATAAACTGAATTTCTTGTGATTAAAATATTATCATCAATTATATCATTTACAATTGATGTATACCAATTACCAACACCATAAGAAGTTCCTATTTTTGGTTCGTCATTTTGAATGCCTTTAAGAGTTTCTGACTTTTTACTTACTAATGAACCACTCTCAATTGAACCAACAATCGATTTATCAGTTTTTAAATATTTATATTTATCACCACACTTTTCTTTAAGAACTTCAACATAATGATTAAAGATAGGTCCACCATTAAATACTACCATAATTGTACTTTTATCTCCTTCTTTAACAGAAGGCAGTATAGAACCTATCTTTAATATTTCAACTTCTTTATTCATTGTATAGAAAAGAGCCACTATATAGTGGCTCTTTTTAATTAATCATATAAATCACTACAATAGTCTATCAAATCATCTTGACTTGGATAGGTCTTAATACCAGAAGTGTTGTTGAAATCATTTGAAGTCAAATCATCACCTTTAGAATAGTCCAATTCTGGTAAATACTCAATTAAGTCATTTCTATTACAATCACTTGTGTTCTCTAATTTGTAGAAAACTTTTAGTTTAAATCCATCCCACTCAAATCTTGTGAATTCTAAATCTAAAGATGATAGCAAATCACCAATAATTATAGTCTCATAATCTACACGTTCTTTACAAAGATCAACTGAGATAACTTTTTTCGTAAGTGAGTCAATTTCTACATTTGAAACATAGTTGAACTTTTTGTCATGAAACCAAACCTTTTCAGTTTTCTTCACACTATTATTCCAAGATGTTATTCCTTTTGAATAAGAACCTCTGTAGCCATAATCATAGTCGTCATAGGCATCCCATCCATAGTAAGAACCATAACCACCATAAGATTTGTACTCAGTCTTAGAAGGATCTCTTTCTACAGGAAGTCCATTCCAGTCAACCTTCAAACACGCCTCAGCTAATTTTTCTAAGTGTTCAATGTTTTGAACTTCTGAGAAAGTGTGTTCGTTTTTATAACCAACAGATATATTTGTACACTCTGGGTAGATACTAATAAATTGAATTGAGTCGGTTAAAATACCAGTTGGGTCATTTTTGTATGAGAATGTATCTTCAGCAAGATTCAATTGCTTAGATAATTCTTCTCCGAACTTTTCAGAACAACATCTTTGACTAGATTGAAAGGTAATAACTGAATCAGTTCCTCTACGGTCAAATGATATTACTTTATTAATACCTTCAATTTTTTCTGTTTTAAGTTTATTAGCAACTTTTCTTGAACCAACACATCCAACTTCTTCACCTAAGAAAAAGTAATAAAGACCAGGTATTTTTTTCTCAATCATGTAAAGCATAATTGTAACACCAGCTTTATCATCAGCACCAAGAATTGACTTACCATCAGACTTTATATTTACACCATCAAAAGTGTGTTTTACTTCAGTAAGAGCTGATGTGGCTGTATCTAAGTGAGAAGTAAACATAACATCACTTTCACCAATCTTAATAAATAAGTTGCCAAACTCATCTTTTTCTAATTCAGAGTTAAGTAATGGAAACACATCCTCTTCTGTACCATGAGGATATGTTCTACTTGTCAACTCTAAAAACTTCTCTTTAATATTCATTTTAGTTCTATTTAGACTTATTCATACAAATATACAATACTTATCCACAATTACCAAATTTATTTAGATTTATTTTAGATTAATATCTGGAATTGCTTTTTTAATATATAAATCATGCAAGAAATAGTTTCAAGTCTAGAAAATGGCACCATTAGTATATCTGATAAATTTGATATAAATTCATCAGTTGGATCACCCGATGCAACTCCATATTTTAACTCAATTGGTTCAGAATATATTATTAGTTTTGTAAATTTACAAAATGTAAAAGAAATTACAAACTTTAAATATGATACTTTAGGTTTAACTGATACTAGATTCTTAAGAAATTATTATCGTATATCAAGAGACGGTCAAAGTTGGACAGAATGGTTAGACCTAAAAAGAGTTGTAGATAATTTTCCTGTTATTGATTCAAAAGATCCACTTTATTTAGATATCAAATGGGTTAGATCCGGTCAATCATCTATAGGTTCTATTAGAATATTAGAATATTCAATAGAAGGTAAATTAGAAAGACCTTTAGTTGAAACTGCTGGTGATGGATTTAGTACAATTACAATTAAACCAGGCGAAAGTGTTATTTGGTCAGCGCCATTCATTTTCAAAGTTTTTGGTATAACTAATATTGAAGTTATATCAGCAACTGGAATAGTAGGACTAGATATTAAATATAGGTTTTCTCAAGATAATAGTAGAACTTGGTCAGAATGGGAACCATTTACTAAAGAAAATATAACATCCGTTAGAATTAATCCAATCAGATTTTTTCAAATTGAGTACTCAATTACAAACACATCAAATGTAAATAAAAGTATTCAAGATATAAACCTAATTGGTGACTTTCAAAATGTAAGTAAAGACTACTTCAAAACAAATCTTTATGGTATAAGAGAATGCTGTCAATCAAATCTAACAGGTTATATTGACTCAAGTGGTAACTTCGTACCAGCTGATAATACAAACGGCTCAGGAACTGGTGTCGGTGGTGGAATAGCAAGCTCAGGCGGTGCTTGTGATACTACTGGTTCAGGTTCTACACTACCTCAACTCAACTCACAAGATAAAGCTAACTTATTCAATCCTTATAAGCAAAACACTGCTATGGATTTATTGAATAAACTAAGTGCCGATGCTGAACAAGTTTTTGGTCATAGAGTTATTTATTTCTGTACAGATCCAGATAAGAAAGGTCAGGATAGTACAATGCATGAATATCAATTGTATAATGTTGTTTGTGAAGGCAATATTAAAGTAGCAGTAGATGGTAATAACTTCCCGGACTCTCAGATAGTTATGAACCAGTTTGATTTAAGTTTATTTGAATCAATGACGGTTCACATTACAAAGAAACAATTTAAGGAGATATTTGGACCACAAAGAAGACCATCAAAAGAAGACTTTTTATATTTTTGTGATGTAAATAGAATGTTTCAAGTTGACCATTCTCAACAATTTAGAAATTTTAACAACTCAGCTATTTACTATAAACTAATTCTGAAAAAATACACTCAGAAAGCAAATGTCAAGGCTGGTACTCAAGAGATTAAAGATAAACTTCAACAACTTACTAAGAACACTACAATTGATGAATTATTTGGTGTAGAAAACAATCAAGATAAAGCAGCAATTGCTAACAAACAACAATTTGCTCCTTTAACTAAAGATCCTATAAGATTAGAATATATTGCAACAATTGATAAAGAATTAATTGAGAACTCTTCTACTATTATATCAAAAGCTCATTATGATTTATCATCCGTTGACTATCAACAAGTTGCAGTAAGATATCAAAACTTAGATCCGGTGTTAAATGTTTCAGATAACATAGGATTCCAAGCTTGGTTTAGAATTAATAACTATATTACAAATGAGATTTATAACTTCATAAATTATTATGATAATACAAATTCGTTAGGTTGGAAAGTCAATCTAAGCAACGATGCCTTAAATGTTACACTAAACTCTACTGATTATACTTTTGATTTATTAGGATATTCATCTGACCAAAATATAGCAATTGTTGAAGATACTTGGTATTGCTTAGTTGTTAATATAGAACAAAGACAAAGAAAAATTGATTACTATATCTATAAGAGAGATGTTGAGGAAGAAGAAGATGCGGCAAGCTTACCTGGAACAATACTTAGAAAAGTTTATAATGGTTCTCAAACTATTACACCAGTGAGTTATCAAATTGAAAATACAACTCTTCAAATTCTTGCTTCTGATATGTCAATTACTAATATTAGAATGTTTATGGAGGCTATACCTTTAGACCAACATAATAAAATTCTTAATCAGTATATTATTAGAGACGATTCTAAATATCTTGTATTTGCTGACAATGCAACCACTAGATTATATCTACCTAAATTTCCTCTTTTTGAATAATAAAAAAGCCTCTGAAATCAGAGGCTTTTCTTTTTTATAGAGTATTTTGAATTCTTTTAATTGATTCTTCTTTTCCAAGAATTTCCATAGTTGATACTAAATCTGGACCAGAAAGACCACCTGCAATTGCAACACGAAGAGCTGGCATTACTTTACCCATTTTAACACCCATTTCTTGACAAATATCATGAATAGATTGTTTAATAGTTTCTGCGTTCCAATCAAAAGACTTAGTTATGAAAGTTGAAAACACTTTCTTGTAATCATCTGTTAATGATTTCAAATCAGTTTCTTTAATTATAATTGGTTTGAAAAAGATATCAGCAGTTGATTGTAAGTCTTTAGCAAATACTGACCTCTTTTTACAAATATCAACAATCTTAGACAGATTTTCTGGTGAGTATTGATATTGGTCACCCATATCAATGTGATTAAGAATATCTTCATCGCTTCTGTAGACATTCAAATGTTGTTGATTAAAATGCTTGGCTTTTTCTACATCAAATCTAGCACCAGCCTTGTGAACATGACTTAAATCAAATTTAGAAATCATATCAGCCATAGTCATAAGTTCGTTTGAATCAGTTGGAGACCAACCTAAAAGAACTAAGAAGTTCAACATAGCTTCTGGTTCAAAGCCTTCATCCTTGAAACCAAGATACTTAACAGTTTTGCCTTTATCATCTTCACCTTCACCACCCATAGGAAAAGCAGGTATACCCATAGAAAGAGCCTTTCTTTTTGATAGTTTACCTTTGCCATCTGGATTTAATATAAGCGGTAAATGAGCAAAAGTAGGAGCAGTCCAACCAAACGCTTCATATAACATTAAATGAAGTGGCGTTGAGGGCAACCACTCTTCACCACGAATAACGTGAGTAGTTCCCATATCATGATCGTCACAAACATTAGCCATATGATAAGTTGGTATACCATTCGATTTAACTAAAACTTTATCATCAGTTTGATTTGTATTCAAACTAACTTCACCTCGAATTATATCAGTTACGGTAATAACTCTGTTCTCAGGAGTCTTAAAACGAATCACATATGGTGTATTATTAGATAATAATGAATCTACTTCTTCTTTTGAAAGAGATAAGGAATTCTTCATCGACATACGAGTTTTTGCATCGTAAGCAAAGTGTGGATTTTCAGCTCTAACTTTTGACATATCTTCTTCAGTATCAAAAGCATAGTAAGCCATACCTTTGTTTAGAAGGGTTTGAATATGTCCAGAATAATCTCTTTCTGATTGACGATAAGGACCATTAGGACCACCTTTCCAAGGTGCATAGTCTGGTTCAATACCACACCAATCAAGAGCATCTTGAATGTATTTTTCTGCGTCACCGACAAATCGTTTTTGGTCAGTATCCTCTATACGAACATAGAATATACCACCATGTTTTTTTGCAAATAGATAATTATATAAGGCGGTACGAACTCCACCAATATGTAAAAATCCTGTTGGTGAAGGAGCAAAACGAGTTACAACTTTTCCACTTGGCTCAATTGAATCAAGAGCATCTAAACTTGTTTGAACATCAGATGATTGACCATCATCATTAGTTGCCAAAATATGAAGAGCATCGTCTTTAATTTGGTCTTTATTTTCAGAGAGAAACTTATCTCTAGACTTAATATATTTCATACTCATATATATTTATTTTTTAATCAATTATTAACGCAATTATAAAGTACCATAATAGTGCCCATCCTGAATGAAAGAACCACACTATAAAAAATAATCTAAACCAGAATTTATCAAGACCGGTCTTTTCTTGTAATCTACCACAAACACCCATATTAATATTTTAAGTTACAAATTTAACCAAAAAGATTTGAAAAAACAAATATATACTTTATGAAGTTTTTGAAGAAGTTTAACGAAACGAATATAGATATTGAATCAACAAAACCTAAAGATTCAGTATACGACCAACCCATAATAGACCAACCTTTGAATAAAAATCATAAAGGTTTAATCTATAGTACCGATTGGGAAAGTGAACTTCCAAAAATGATGTCAATTAATTATCATGGAAAAATACTTGATTTCAAAAAAAGTAATGTAATGTTAGTAGGTGATTTAGTTGAGATAACTTATACGAGTTATCCAGAAAATCCATGGGGTGAGCCAGATTGCTTGGAGTTTGATATGTACTTTGTAAAAGATGTAAACACTAATAAACATAGAATAGACGTTGACATTACTTATGGAGATTTAGTTGCTTGTGAATTTTCAATTGAAGCACCTAATAATGTTCATGTAATTCAGCATACTACTTATAAATCTAAATTTGATCCAAGTAATACAGTATTTGCATTAACCGATGAGTCATTAGATGATTTTATAGAATTCTTGAATAAATTTCCAAAAATGAAAATCACAAGAAAAGATATGAGGTTTTTAGACCAATATGATAATTGGTCTGAATAAAAAAACCACTATTTAAATAGTGGTTTTTTTATTATGAAATCCATCTGATTAGATATTTTGAATCCATTGAGTACTCAAAGTCAGCATCTCCCATATCTAAAACAGGAACCTCAAATCTAATTTCAACCGGCTCATAATTCTCAGATTCGATAATTGTTAGGTAATAAGCTACACCTTTTCTGATAAACTTAAATGTTGCTTTTGGATTTTGCTTGTATAAAGCTTTTTTAATTTCATTCTTTTCCATTTTATTGGCTTTTTTTATCGAGTATCAGAAGAGAGACTTGAACTCTCATACCGTTAGGCGCTGGCTTTTGAGACCAGTGTGTATACCATTCCACCATTCTGATATTTGTAGCGTGTATGAGGTTCGAACTCACTTATCAGTCCTTATGAGAGACTGCTCTTTTCCACTAAGCCACGCCATATTTGTACCCAAAGAGAGACTCGAACTCTCACGCCTTTCGGCACCGGCTTCTTAGACCGGAATGTCTACCATTCCATCATCTGGGTAGTTGATTTGTACCTGGGGCGGGACTCGAACCCGCACGCCCTTTTGGGGCAAGGGATTTTAAGTCCCTCGTGTCTACCAATTCCACCACCCAGGCAGGTGATTTTATTTTGAGCCGATGGAGGGACTCGAACCCCCGTTGGACTATTCGTCTCTGGTTTACAAAACCAGTGCTGTCGCCACTGAGCCACATCGGCATATAATGGAGGAAAGTCTAAAGAGTGATTTTACTGAAGGACTTGAACCTTCAAAAGTTTGTTTTTAAGACAAATGTGTATACCATTTCACGAAGTAACACTCTTAATCACCATCCATTATTTTGTTGCCTTGGTGGGTAACGATCCCACTACCTCTTCCATGTCAAGGAAGTGCTCTCCCATTGAGCTACAAGGCAATTTTGACAGTAGGGTAGGAATCGAACCTACCTTCCCAATCTAAACTAAATGATAGTTTCTAGAATATCAAATAATCAAGTTTGGTTTTTAACCCAGACCGGTTCATTATGTGGCTTCTCTAGAAGTTACCACCTAATATAGGGTCCTACTGATTTGAGCTTCTTACCGGTAACGATCCGATTTCTCTAGTTTACAAGACTAGCGCATCACCATTAATGCTTAAGAAGCGTTTGAGCACCTGGAGGGATTCGAACCCCCGTGACTGGGTTTGCAATCCAGTACCTCTCGTCCTACGACACCACTCGGCCACAGGTGCTTGTTGTTGGAACGGGCGGACTCGAACCGCCGACCACATGCGTATCAGGCAAGTGCTCTAACCAACTGAGCTACGTTCCAATTTTTTGTAGTCCCGGTCGGTTACGATCCGACTCCCTCCACTATGTAACAGTGGCGCTCCCCCGATTGAGCTACAGAACTATTTGCTGACAGGGTGGGACTCGAACCCACGATGGACTTTAATGTCGTCTGGTTAACAGCCAGGCCCTTTCGCCACTCAGGACACCTATCAATTTTGTACCGAAGGTGGGACTCGAACCCACACACCCTTGCGGGTACCAGCTCCTAAGGCTGGCGTGTCTACCATTCCACCACTTCGGCATTTAGTAGTTCCTACGGGATTCGAACCCATATCCTCGGTTTAGAAGACCGATGTCCTGTCCAGTTGAACGAAGGAACCATTTGTCGGTACGATAGGATTTGAACCTATATTTGCAACACCATTACGAATATCCACATTATCAGTGTGGCTCGGTACGCACCGTTTTTTTTGCTCCCCGACCAGGGATTGAACCTGGGACCTACTGATTAACAGTCAGTTGCTCTACCGCTGAGCTATCGAGGAATATCTTTTTTTCAGTCCTCCCGAACCAACACCAAAATGTTCGGGAGGACAAAAACAAAAAACCCTCAGATTTTTGTCTGAGGGTTTTACTTATCTTTAAGTTTGTCTTTACATTAGTTATTTGAAAACAAATTTTTAGATATGGCAAAACCCTCCCCTGGTCTAATACATAACGTATTCACCAAAGTTAGATTAAGATTCATATTTAAATTCATTGTTCTCATTGTTAGTATATATTAAAAAGTTTTTGTCCCTTTTGTTATTTTGTTCTTATTTTATACAAATATACAACAAAGTTTTAATTTGTCAAATATTTTTTATTTATTTTGTTGATTATTTTTCTGTTGAATTTTTTTAGCTCTCCATGATTCTAGATCTCTTTCTATAAATTTTCTAAGTCTCATAGAGATATTGATAGAGTTCTCTTCACAAAATTCTCTGTATTCATTTAATAGTTTTTCAGGTATTCGTAGTGAGAACATTTTATCTTTAGGTGCTGCCATATAAACTCATTTTTACAAGTATATATTTGTATATACATCACACCTTTTGAATTATTCTTCTTCGTCTGAATTTTTATTTTCTTTTACAATGCCTTTTTCTTTTAGATAAGAGGTAAAGATTTCTTCAGTGATTTCAACTTCTTCACCATATCTCTCTTGAATCTCCATGTAAATTTCTTTAATTTTTGCCATAATAATTTGTTTTAGTGGTTAATAAAACAAAGGTACAAAAAAGTTTTTACTTATACAATTTTTTAGAAGCATCTATTGAAGAGCTTACATCTTTTTCACAATAACTTTTGACATCTTCAACTCTACCAGACCAGTAGTATTTATGAACATCAGAACCATTTATAATATCTTTAGGTGATTTAACTCCTAATTCATAGCACATTTCATCAAAGCTGAATGCCCAAGCAAACTTTTGTTTCCAATCATCAGACATATCAGTAACTCTAACATCCCAAGGCTTTTTATCATATAAATATATCATGCTGGCAGGTTCAATACCATACTTATGTAGCTTATGTAAAATCCAAGGAATATCAAAATGATTTATTCTAAAGCCACATAGATTAAATCCTTTTGTTTCTATCTTTTTTAGTAAGTTATTAAAAGAATCAACAATATCTCTTTCATCATCACCACAAAATGAACGAATGTGCTTTTCACCATTTGAATCAGTATAGCCAAATGAAATACAAACAATTCTACCATAAGTAGAAATAATACCAGCATTTTCTAAATAAGCTTCATTTATATCAGAATACTTTTCTGACCAGTTCATTTTTTCATACTTACTCATAAAGAGTTTAGCGCCTCTTTCATCATTATCTAAAAAAGAGTCGTAGTCTTTATACTGACCAGCAGTTTCGATGTCAAAGTGAAATAATTCCATAAATGTTTTATAAAAAAATTAATATATAGTTTATGAAGTATATAAAAGAATATAATCAATTTGTTGTAAATGAAGAAGATGGATTTTTTAGAAATCTACTATTTTCTACACTATTTGCACTTGGTATAAATCAAGCAGATGCTCAAACAATACAACAAGATTCTTTAAAGACAGAAATAGTCAAAGATATATCAAATTTTAATAAATCTATAATTTATAACTTACACACCGATAAAGAGATACCTCTTAATAATCTAAAAGTAAATTTATCAAAAAAATTAGACGAGCCTCAAATATTTATTGATAGATATCTTAAGTTTCAACCAGATGGAACTTTAGTAGTAAAACCAGAATTCATAAAAGGTTTAGAACTACACATAAATAGAGACCAGATTGGTTTTAGTTATGAGTTTTAATCATCTTTCTTACCACAGATTTTAATCCAGGATTTACTATCAACGATTGTGGAATAATCTCATGTCGAATTCTATTTCTTGAGTAATCCAAACAATCATTGGATTCATCTTGAATAAATGGTACTTTATTTTTCTGACACCAATTTTCAAAAGCTGATTTATCATTAGTTAAGAAAGGTCTAATAACATTACCTTTTGAGTAAGGAATTACAGATTGAAATCCTCTGAGACAAGAGAAGATATAAGTTTCAACACAATCATCTAAGTGATGGCAAGTAATTATAGGAAAGTCAAATTTAGAGAAGAATTCATATCTTAAATCAGACCATATTTTTTCTTTATTTGAAGTTGGCTTTAATTCAGTTCTACCAATAGTTAACTTAAGATCTCTTTTATTGCAATACTCAGTGATGAATTTTTCGGCTTCATAGCCATGATTGGTATTATGATTAAAGTAGATAACATGTGGATTATATCTACCCTTAACTAAAAAGTCAAGAATAGCCATAGAATCAACACCACCTGAACAAGCAATTCCAAATTCACCTTTTGGAATTTGACCTAAAACCTTAATCATTTAGAATTTTATTTAATTGTGAATCTCTTTGTATTTGAAGGTAATTATCGACATCAGAAAGTATTTCACTTTCATAAACATGCTGGTCATTTTTTCTAAAAATATCATAATTATATGACTCTGCTTGCGCCCAATCATCATCATCTTCTACTACTTTACAATAACCAACCTCGTAAAAGTTATCACCAATTTTGAATTTGTATATCACACTTTCTTCACTGTGATATTCATCACCAAATTGTTCATCGTGTAATTTAAATTTTATTTTTGAATTATCTTGTCTATATAACTGACTAATTTTTCCAAAAAGTGATTGATTTTTCATATACCAAGTTCTTTTAATTTGTCGTCTCTCTTTAATCTCAATATATCTTCTTTGTTAAGTTTCTTAAAAAAAGAAGCATGTTTTGATAGACCAGTATCAGTTACATAATAAACTTGGTCTACTTTAGCTCCATTTTTTCTTTTCTTTTTCTGTATATCAACTATTATAACTAATTCACCATCTAATAATAGATAGTTGGGTAACCCTAAACTATTTAAGAGTTCCCAATAAGAACTGTGAAATGTATTATTTGTTTCTGCGATTTTAATTTATTTTTTACAAATATAACTACAATAATTTTCTTTGTGAAAATTTTTTATAACTTTTTTATTATATAGGTGAATTTTAGAAAGATTAATACTTACTATATTGATACTTTAATATATAAATTATGGCAACAACAAGACCCTTCGCATATAATACCGGCTCTCCAATAGCCGGAACAGAACAATTAGGTGACCTAGCAATTGGAATACCAACATCCGGTTTTATAGAAACTGGATTAGAATGGTGGAATGGCGCTGATGAAGATTTAGGATATGTCATTTGTCGTCCTGTTCCGAGTGATACACAACCAACACCGATTCGCAATAGTTGGAATCCTAGTAGTGTTGGAACTGGTAATAGTTTGTCTAACAATAACTTTACTGTAACAAATACTGGAGTTCTTTCATCTGTTATATCTGATAGATTAGTTAATGGAAGTAAAGCAATGTTTACTATTAAAATAGAACAATCAGTTACTTCAGGATATATTGGATTCGGAAGAGATTCAATGAATATTAATAGTTATGTTGGCAGCAACGATGGTAATAGTATTGGATTTGGTTCAGATGGTAACTTTTATTATTATGGTGGTGTGCAAGCTTCTAATTTACCAACATGGGGTAATTCTGGTGACATAGTAGATGTTTGTATAGATCTTGTTTATAATAAAATTTATATTAGAGTAAATGGTGCGAATTGGAATGGTATCTTAAACGAAGACCCAACTTCGGGTTCTGGTTCAATAGGAACAGCAGGATTAAACAATTTATATCCAGCTCTTGCTTTATTCTATGGAAGTGCTACACTTTTAGATAAAAAGACAGAAATAGGTGGTTATTATTCACTTAAAGTAGGTAGCTTTACAAGCATATTAGGAAATTCAACATTAGAGGACAATCTTATATCATATGCTAAATGTCAAGGATTTAATATAATACAATTATATGATTTATATACTGTTCTTAATAGTACTCAATTATCTAATCAGTTAGATTCTTTTTTGACTAAGGTTTATACTAATGGTTTATTACCTGTCGCTATAATGGGCTCTGGAAGGCAGGGTTTTGATTTAGTAAACTCTTTTGAGCAAACACCAGGTAGAGTTAATCAATTCTGGGGAGTAAATAAAGAAAATGAATTTTGGTGGTACCCACAACCAGAAACTGAAACATTTACAGACTGGATAGACTCAATGAATTATGTAAGAACAACATATCCACACTGGCACAGATCGGCTTATATTGCCAATCCAACTAATAGTTGGGGATCATCAGAGGCTCAAGATATGATAGATGCTCAAATTGATGTTTTAGAAGTAACAAATTATAATTCTAATAAGCCAGATCCAAACTGGTCGGCATTTAAAAATAATCAATTAGTATATTTAGCAAATGCAGCCAATACATCAGGTGTTATTCAAAAGATTGCACCTCTTTGGAGTAGTGAATCATCTTTTTCAGGACCTTATTTCTCAACATACGAATTACCAGCATCAGTATCAGCATATAATTTTGACTATGATGGGATATCATTTACTAATAAGTCTAAATTAAATAAAGTAGGATTTTCTATTTTTATGTATTCTGATTTATCATTTTATGTTCCTAGTTGTCCAACATTAAATATTATACCAAACGGATATACATTTTTGGGTCAGGTTTTAGCATCAGTCTCATTTCTTAGGTCATCATCATTGACAGACCAATCTTTTGTTGACTTAGTAAATTCTAAATTTGGTCAGAATTTTCCTACGGCTCAAGTAGCAAAAGATTGGTTAACCGCGAATGGAATGTGGACTTCTTATGGTCTAATTCCAACAGGCATGGTATTATACTTAGATGCTTCTAACGCTACTAGTTATTCTGGTACAGGAAATACTTGGTATGATTTAAGTGGTAACGGAAATAATGTCACTATGCAAAATTCAGGTAGTATTACCTGGAATAATACCGGACCTATTTATTTTTCAACTGGTGTGGATGGTTGGTTTAGTAATCCGTCAGGTAATAACATGCCTATAGGTGATTCACAATATACTTTTATAATCTGGGTTCAACTTGATACAAATTGGTCGGCTAATGGATTCATGAGTATTGGAACATTTTATATAGGCAACGAATCAAATGCCTTTAGAACGGGAACAACAAATCAATTAATAAACTATTGGTGGGGTAATGACTTATCAGTAAATAGTTCACTTTCACCTACAAATGCTTGGTTTAATGCTGTTGCAAAATATGATGGCACAACAAGAAGTATATGGGTTAATGGTTCTATAGTCAGTTCGGATGTTCCGGGAACTGGACATAATGTTACTTCAAGTGCTATACAAATTGCAAAAACATTAGGTAGTGAATATTTATATGGTAATGTTGCTGAAGTTTTGATTTATAATACTAGTCTATCTAATTCTGAAATAGTACAATATTACAACGCAACAAAATCAAGATTTGGTTATTAATTTCTGAGCGAGAGACCGGATTCGAACCGGCGACCCCAACCTTGGCAAGGTTGTGCTCTACCAACTGAGCTACTCTCGCTTATATAAAACTATCAGAACCGCTACCAAATTTTACAGGTACAAATTCTTTTAAGTTTGGATTAGTTATAGTACCACCACTATGTTCAAATGGTATAGCAATATAACCATTAACTCCTTTATATAAGAAGTAAAGTTTACTGTCTACTAAATATTTGAATATAGTCATAATCTATATATTTTTTTGTGGAGCTAACGGGAATCGAACCCGTCACAGTCTGATTGCAAATCAAACTCGCCAAAGCCTTGGTACATGTAACCCCAAATAATTTGTGGAGGATAACGGAGTCGAACCGTTGACCTACTGCGTGCAAGGCAGTCGCTCTAGCCATCTGAGCTAATCCCCCTGGAGCCGGCACCGTGATTCAACGGTGGATCATCCGGCATTTGAGCGAAAGACGAGATTTGAACTCGCAACATCCACCTTGGCAAGGTGGCACTCTACCATTGAGCTACTTTCGCAATTGTTGGAACCGCACCCAACACTGGACATGTACTTTGTCCTTTTAAGCGTTTTTGAGCGGGTACCCGGAATCGAACCGAGATCTCCAACTTGGAAGGCTGGAGTAATAACCGTTATACGATACCCGCTTGTATCTGTCGGCAGGGTGGGATTCGAACCCACGTTTTCAACTTCCCGCTACGAGTATCCAATGTATAAGATTGGATCGGTACCTGCCGAAGTAATAAAAAAACCCAGTCAATTTTCACTGACTGGGTTCCGTTTAATTTCTTACTTTGAAGAACTTAAGACATAACACAGCCAGTGACTAACGCTCCCGCGCCGCCTCCGATTATTGCTGTTGATATGTTATGTAAATTTTTCATCGTTTTAATTATATTAATGTATATATAAAAAGTTTTTTCTTCCCTTTTCAGTTTTTTAATTTTTATTTTTACCACAATATGTTTCCGTTTGTGAATGACAATTTGGACAAATCATTCTTAGATTATCTAATAAATGATTGTGTGAATTACCATCTATGTGATCTAATTGAGTTGATATTTCTTTACCATTCCAATCAGATATACCACAAACTTCACATTTGTTAATCTTTATTCCTTCTGATATCAAACGATTTCTTAATTTAAAAGTTTGATAAGATGGATACTTACCCTCTAAAATATCACTTAGTTCAATTTTATTAGGACTTGGTCTTTTAATATCAGACCATTGTATATTTAGCTTTTTTGCTCTTCTCCATAAACTAACAACCGACATAGAAAGTTCAGCTGATGTTTCGTGTAAAGTTTTATTACTATTAAAACAGTCTAATATTAAACTATCAGGAACTTTGTTTTTGTGATTTTGTTTCATATATAATTTTTATTTTTATATATTAAAAACCACAGACCTATTTTCCGTCAGTTTTAAGTTGGAAGGGAGGGATTCGAACCCCCGTACTCGTAAGAGAGCGCATTTACAGTGCGCCGCCATTAACCGCTCGGCCACCTTCCAATATAAGGTGATTTGAACTCTCAGACAATCAATTCGCGACTATCATATCTAAGTTTCATATCTAACACATATCTCTCTACTTGATTAGCACAGGATTCGAACCTGTATCTCCCGCTTAGCGCGGTTGCTCTCACCGTTGAGCTAACTAACTGCTAAATTAATATGTGGTAGAATCACCTACCGGTGTAGTCCGTACGGGGTTCGAACCCGTGCCTCTACCGTGAAAGGGTAGCGTGTTAACCGCTTCACTAACGGACCATTTGTTTTACAAAGATAAGGATATTTTTTAACTATCCAAACATTTGTTAAATTTTTTGTGGGAGAGGTGGGAATCGAACCCACTCAGGCGTAAGCCACTGGTTTTACAGACCAGCCCAACTCTCCAACGTTGGCGCTCTCCCCTACTTGTACTACGGACGGGGCTCGAACCCGCACACATCTTTCGATGTCCAGATTGAAAGTCTGGTCGCTTATTCCGGTTTGCATACCGTAGCATATTTGTGGGTTACAGGGGATTCGCACCAACAACACTTTTCAATTTATTCTTTACTGCAGTTATTGCAACAAATCTACTCAGTGTTTACCAATTTACCTTATCTTAAAAAGCACCCTCATTTCCGGAGGGCCGGATTCACTACATCCGAAGGTAACCCATATAAAACAAAAAACCCAGTCTGTTAAATCAGACTGGGTTAGTTAATATCATAATGACACCATTACGACATAGACATTAGTCTGACGTTTGAGCTTTGCTCACCCTCATAATAATACGCTATGTTAGTAATAGTTGTCATTGTTTTATTTTATTCTTTTGTAGCGGGGGAAGGAATCGAACCTCCGGCCTCAAGGTTATGAGCCTTGCGAGCTACCTCTGCTCTACCCCGCAATGTTTTTATTGTATGTGTATATATTAAAAAAGTTTTGTCTCTTTTTTAATTTCTATACAAATATAGTAATTATTTTTTAAATGCAAAAGTATTCCAACCAGAAACTTCAAAAATATATCCTTTTTCTATAAACCAATTATTAACCTTTTGAATTTCTTCTTCTTCTAAATTAAGACTTTCATATATGATTACTTCAGGTAATTTTATTCGATTCTCGTCTATACTCAATATTAAATCAACATCTATACCCTCAACATCTAAATGTAACCATTTTAAATCGTTAGCCAATCCTAAATTTATAATAAGATCATTTAGTGATATAGAATTTATATTAGTTGATGTAATATTATCACCAATATAAGACTGAGTGTGTTTTTTTATTACAGAATCTGTCAAACCATCACCACCTTGAAAAAACTCAACATCACCGCCATTGGGAGTAACAAGTGAATTTATAGTTTCTGCATTACTAATATCTTTAAAGTTCTCAGCAAGTCTCAAATATTGTTTTTCTGAAGCCTCGACAAGAAAAGATTGTAAATAACCTTTTCTTGTAGGATAAACCCACTCACCATCAGAACCATCGTGTGTGCCTATAGCTATACCTTTCGCTCCTTTATTAGCGATGGCCCAACTTGTAAAAAACTTGTGGGAGTTGTCACCATGTAGTAGTGGATTCCAAATCCACTCAAAGACTATATTGTCTTTAATATCTTTAACAACAACACTATGTCCAAATCCCCAGGGATATGATGCCCAATTACCAGGATACAAATCAGTTTGCCAGACTACATTTCTTAGTTCGGTGTTAATTACTTGAAAACTTAAAGGTAAATCGTAAGGAAAATCTACACCTAAAGGAGTATGTTGAACTTCTATGTAGACTCCACCATTAGTTTCATGTACTGAGTTACCTTTTGCGTCACTTGGATCACTATATTTAAATTTTATCATCTTAAATTATATTTTAATTCAGTATTTTTCATTTCGTCAATAACGTGAGCATAAACTAAAAATTCTTGAGAGTATTCACCACTATCCGAACAACCAGGTTGACAATACCAATGAATATTATAATGATAACTATCATTAGACTCTTCTCTCATTCTTATAGTACCGTTATCTTCATTTTTCCAAGGATCCTCTTTATAAGCTTGATACTTAAGTAAGTAATCTTTTCTCCAAATTGTAGCATTATGCGACATTAGTGAGTTCAAGTCTTGCTTTAATAGTCTTTGTCCTTTAATAAAATATTCAGTTTTTTCAAAATCATAGTCATAGAAGTGTAATTTAGCATGAATTTTTATTGAATTTGCATTATGTTCTTCCATAAAGTTTACTAAATCATCTAATAAACCTTTATCAAGTCCTCTTCTAAGCCAATGGTCTTCTTGTATATAAATCAAATACTTAGATGGTATTTGTTCAACAGATTTTATTAATCTATCTGAGAATCCATTTTTTATAGGCTCACCATCGTTTAATATAGTTTTACCAGTCATTATTTGATTTATTCTTTTATCCATACCGCAATATAGACCCTTACAATTAAATGATATATCTTCTATTTTTCTCTCCTCATTTGCAAAATATACAGGAAAGTTATCAAAGTCCCAATAAAAATCTAGACAGTAAGACATACCGGCCCAGAATCTTTCATAGTTATCATTAGTATGCACCAAAAGCGACAAAGAGTTTGACATCTTTAAAGCAAAAGTATTCCAACCAATTTCTTTAACAAAATAAGATTTTGATTTTAAAAAATCTGTTACTTTATTTTTTTCTTCATCTGAAAAATTGACATTCTCATAAATAATTATTTCTGGCATTTTAATAATTGAATCATCTAAACTCAATATTAAATCACCATCTAGTCCCTCAACATCTAAGTGTAACCAAGACAAATCATCTTTTAGACCTGATTGTATGATTAAATCATTTAGAGATACTGATTCTTTGCTTATTTTTTGAACTTCATTTTCATCTGATGTAAATTTTTGAACGTGTGACTTAAATACTGAATTAACATATCCAAAGTTACCTTCATAAAAGTCAACTAATCCACCATTTGGTGATACCAATGTATTTATAGTTTTTACATTTTTATAATCTTTATAATTTTTATAAAGTGATTGATATTGTTGACTAGTTGCCTCAATCAATATTGCATCTATTAAACCCTCTTCAACCGGCACTACCCATTCTCCAGTGGTACCATCATGTGTACCTATTGCTATTCCTTTTGATCCTTTATTATTTCTACACCAATTGTAAAAATATCGGTGAATATCATCACCATGTTGAATAGTATTCCAGTCCCAAGATGCAATCAAAATATTATTATTATCATAAACTCTAGCATAACCATTTACTGGTTCTGAGTATGTCGACCACCAGCCTTGTGATTCAAGTTTAGTTTGCCATAATATTCTACCATCAGTCTTTCTATGAAATATAAAATTAAGTGGAAAAACATACTCACTAGATTCTACACTAACGTTCAAGGATCCAAATATATCTGTATCACTTGGATGATTGTATTTAAATTTAATCATAAATATTTATTGTTCCATATTTTTTTTGGTATACATCATCGTATGTAAAATATTTTTCACTTTTTTCTGGAAGATGCCATATTAGTTTATACTTTGAAGTTTTATTTATGTTTACTTTTTTATATGTAAAACTACCATTAATTGTATTTACAAAATCTTCCTCTATTAAAACATCATCCTCATATAATGTATAACTTGTATTTTTATCATTTGACATTCCATATGAGCAAATATAAACATCATTATCGTTAGAAATTAAAGGTGCTAAAAATCCTGGAAAACTTCTTTTAAGTTCATCCGGAATTGAACACTTAAAATAGTTTTCACCTTCACTTGGATATACATTCATGTTCTTTAGATTATTAATTAGTATATAATAGCTTAGAACTCCCGCCATTCTTCTTATTTCATTTGGTACACCATACTTATCACAAACTTTATAATAATCATCAGGTGAACTTATTGATATATTTTTATCAATGATTATATCAGCTTTAGTGAATATGCATCTAGGTACAACATAATTATTATTAACCATAACAAATCCATCCCTATTAGATGAGTTAACAATAGAACTTTTTAATTTATCTAAATTAGATATATCTAATATAAAGTCATATTCAACTTTTAGAAAATGAGTAAATCCATTTTCCTTACTAAATTTTGCACCATTTATCCAACCAGATATAACAGCAGGTGAATGTGAGTCTATATCTTCAATTCTAAAATTCATATTTATATTATCATTACCATAATAAAAATAATTGATATCTCCAGTTTTTGGTAGTAAAACATTTAAGTTATCTGAATAAGTAAAGTCACATAATATCTTTAGCTCGTCAGGTATATCAATGTGAGATGTTAGTAAAATAGGATAACCTAGTGGTCTCAAAGACTCAATACAAAGTTTTGTTATTTCTATCTTATCTATAGTATCTGGAAATGTGTCAATTTGTATTAAAATTTTACTTTCTATTTCTTCTTCATTATTTGATAAAAAGTCTAGAATTTTATTAACTTCAGAAGATCTTTTTTCACCATGTAACACCTTTACATATTTTTTATCATCAGGTATTTTATAAAAGTTTTGAGAAGTGTCTGTGTCGGACCATCTTAGGTTACCTTCTTTAGATTCATTTGAGTAAAAATGCTTAACAGTTTCTAATCCCTCGCCTATATTTATATAACATAAAGGAAATCCTTTATTTTCTTTTTTCCAAGAAAGAACATTATAAATTGTCTCTTCATGAAAAGCGGCATAATAATTAGTATCAACCAGTTTTGGTAAAACAAAACAAAGATCTTTCCAAGTTTTTATAAATGGTAAACAATTTTGATTCATTAACATAATTCCAGTTGTTCTATATCTACCTCTTTGTTCAGGTGTCATTTGCATAAAATTCATTAGTGGCCACTCTAATGTAAGTTTATTATCAGGAATGGGCCAACTAAATTCAAATGGGTTACCTTTCTGTCGTCCATTTTCAATAATAATCATATATTCATGTATGCCTTCGGTGCCAATAGGAAAATTGCTTATAATAGGTAGCCAATCGAATAATTCATCAACAACCGGAGTTGCTATACAATCAGAGTCTAAATAACAAACTTCTTGCCATCCCTCTTCTAAAGCCATCTGCATAGCTATTGTTTTAGCTGATAAAATTTTATATATTCTATTACTATATCTATTTATATAAAAGTTACCAGAATCATTTATTGTATAGTCATTTGATTTAGATTCCTCAATATCTAAGTCAATGTTTCTAAGCTGAACATTTTTAAATCCATTAAACTTTTCTTTATCAGATTCTTCTAATCCTATACAATAGACAATTAAAGGAATTTTTGAAAAAAAATTTAATGAATTAGCCAAATTGATAGCTACTTCTAAATAGTCTCTAGTGACATGGGTTATGTATGTTCTTTTCACTTTTTTAATTCTATTTTATTTACTCTAACATATTTTGAGTAGTTATCATCAGTTGATATATCCCATTTTCTAAGAAGTTTATCATCTAAAAATACATCTAAAAAATTATGATTTTCAGGACTACCAAGATTTAATATTTTCCAGTTATTAGGATATAGTTCTATATTAAATTTTCCAAAAGAGTAATATAAAGAAATGTTTTCAATTTTACTACTACTTGAGTTCATTAAAAATACTTTTAAAGTATTATTTTCTTCAAATATCACTGTTTGCAAAGAGTTTGCTGAAGAGACTTTACTATTAGTCTGTTTATTCTTAGCCTTTACTATAACTTTATCACTTGTCCAATCTTTAATCAAACTTAAAAGAAATTTTTCAGAAAATGAGTTATACTTTTTTATAGACTCGGTCCATTTTTGGTCATTCCACCTAACATCGATAAGCTTATCAAGTTTTAGGCTGAATACATGCCCCATCATCTCTGAATTATCATCTTTATATACTACTGCTTTGTTTTCTGATGAAAGTAATTTAGTGTTTTCCTCTAGATCATCAAAATTAGGAATACAATCATACTCCACACTATGTAAAATATCATAACCTAATTGATAGCAAACAACCAAACTATTAAGTATGTTTTTAATCGCTGCCAACGCATAGTTTTTATTTGATAGTGCACCATAATATAAGTATGGTGAATATAAAACAGACTCACCTAATTCTATCCAATAAGTGTAAATTGAACCAGAGTCAAAGAGATAATTATTAGAGTCATAAAAATAACCTTCACATTTACTAATAATATCTTCTGGTATAGTTGAGTGTGAATAAATTATAAAGCACTTATTTCTTTTTTCAAGTTCATCTATCAAGTTTCTTAAATGATTGATACTTTCTTTTCTATTATTGTGGTATAGTATACTAAATATTTCTTTTGATTCCATAAATTTTTATCTCCAATATGAATAAATTTTATCACCACCTATTTCGTATTCAAACTTTTTAACATCTCTATTTGGTTGATTCATGGCCCATATGAACATAGTCTCTACTAGTTCACTAAGGGTTGTGTTATCATTAAATTTTAGTTCTTGTTTAGCCCTTTCATGATCACAATGAGCATGTTTTACCTCGTGTCTCTCTTCAAGAAAGTCTATACCTACTTTATGTCCATACTTTTCAGCAATTTTCTGAACCTCTTCAGCAACTTCTTTAATAGTATAATATTTATCAGCACCTATATTATATGTTCTATTATCAAAGTCATTAATTAACTTTTCAAATGGCTCCATATAGTATTTTATATCAGAAAATGCTCTTGTTTGTAAACCATCTCCATAGATAGTTAGATTTTCACCATTTATAGCCTTTCTTATAAATATACCAATAACATTTCTATATTTGTCCCAAATATTTTGGTAAATACCTAATACGTTGTGTGGTCTTATAATATTATACCTTAGACCAAATTGATTTGATGCTGATACTAAATCTTGTTCAATAGAATATTTGGCAATACCATAAGGATCAACTGGCATAGGATTCATAGATTCTGTAAACGGTGTCTCTTGATTACCATATACAGCCATTGATGATGTAAAAATAATCTTAATATCTCTAAGTATACACTCATTAATTATAGACATTGAAGCTATAACATTATTATTATAGTTAAATACTCTTATAAAAGGAGACAAGCCTTCTGCAGCATAAGCTGCAAAATGAAATACACAATCAAATTCATGTAAATCAAATAAACTTTTAACTTTTTCTGATTCTAATAAGTCTAATTCATAAAAATAAAAGTTTTCATTCTCAGGTAGAAAATCTTTATAACCACCAAAAAAATTGTCAACTCCAACAACTGTATAATTTTTATTCAATAGATATCTTGATAAATTTGCACCAAGTAAACCCGCGCAACCAGTGATAAGAATTTTCTTCATTTAATTATTATTATTTTTTAATACACTTGATGGTAAATTAAAATTCATATCAAATTCACATTCATTTATTTGATTTATGTATATTAAATGACCGTCATGATATAGTCTTAACTCAACCTCTTTTTGTTCTATAGGTATAGACATCCAAGTATTTCTATATACCAGATTCATATTTATCGGAACTCTTCCTTCCTTATTAGTTGTAACTAAAAAATATGAAATAGCAGTGTCTACATCAGATAGCATTTCTATAAAAAAACTATTATTAGTAAATTTAACTTTTATATTAATATTACTATCAGTTAAATTTTCGTATAAATTGGTTTCTATAATTTTGCAAGAATTTATTTTATTCCATATACCACCTTCGCCCCAACTATCATCAAAGCTTTTCCAACTATTTTTTATATTATAATTATGATCAGAGTGTCTTCTTGAAATATATTTTACTCTTTTAGAGTTATTAGAACTAACTAAAGTATTATCTCTCCATCTCCATTTTCTCCAAAATGTTGTGAGACTGGACCCTCTATATGGTTGACATTTTGATTTATAAAAATCATATTTACTCCAATCTTGCCCCCAATAAACCATCTTATTAAACAATCTCATTCTTATAAGGTAGTCATCATCTTCATATTCACTTGCAAGAAACTCTTCATCTAGCATTCCAATATTTCTAACTAGCTCTTTAGTAAAACCACAAAAAGCAAAGCCAAATAAAGAAGTAAAACAATATCCATTACATAACTTATCAATTATAAAATTTAAATCCTCTGATGATATAATAGTCTTTGGATTTATAAAAATCATAAACTCACTATTAGTATCATCGATTGCCTCATTTATCATTTGAGAAAATGTTTGATACTGGTGTGGGTTTCTTTCATATCGAAAATAAGTTTCTATTTCAAAATCCAATTTATTAATATCTAATGATAAAAGTTGTTTATCTGAAACTTTACTATCATAGGACATAAAGCAAAGAGCCACTTTTTTTGGTTTATCTATCATATTAATTTATTTTTTTATTCCCCAGAAATATAGGTCATTACCTATCCAACCAGAAAAAGACTCTTGAAAATAATAATCACTAAAGGTATTATCAATATCAATAGTTGATCTAATATCATTTTCTGTTAAGTTTTTGTAATAATTACACCATTCTTCACCATATTTTTCTAAAAATGGCGCATTTTCAGGTGATGTTCTTAAAGTACCATGTTCAGGTCTATCTGTTGATGCACAAGTAAAAACAAACATTCCGCCAGACTTTAATAATCTGACTAAGTTTTTAATAGTTTCTTGGTAAAACATATCATGTTCAAAACACTCACCTGACATAATTAGATCAAACTGAAATCCACAATCATATAAGTGAGCAGGACAAACCACGTCTACATTTGGACCATTATCAAGGTCTAGACCTATATAATAGTATGGTTGTTTTAAAAAGTGTTTTGAGTTGCCATTTATATCAAGTGAACCAATATCTAAAACTTTTACATTTGTAAAATATTCAGGAAATTTATCTCGTACACTTTGAAAAAAATCTTGTTGAGCTTTGTGTGCCATTTATAAAATATTTATTTTTTTTACTGGTGTTCCAACATAGATACCTGTTTTTTCTATTTGTTTAACAACACCACTATTTAATCCAATAGTGACATCATCACATATATTAATTTTTTCACGAACTGATGAATTTGTGCCAATATAAAATCTATTTCCAATATTTACATTACCGGAAATTATAGAGCCTGGCATCATACTTAAAAAATCACCAATTCTACAATCGTGACCAATATGATTAGCCCTATTTAATATAGCATGATTTCCGATTTTTACATTACAAGTAATAATAGAATTTGAGCCTATAAAGCTACCATCACCTATAGAAATATCATCATTCATTATTTGAGCAGTAGGATGTATAAAACTAAAATAGGTAGTGTTTATTGGTAATTTACTAACAATAGATTGTCTGTCTTTAGAATTAGCAACAGCAATCATAACAGCATACTCTTCAGGATTAAAAGAAGATAAAGGCAATAACTTATTATCACCTTCAATCCAATATTCATCATCTACAAATCTTGTTAAGTTAATACCCATCTGAGCCATAACCTCACGAGCATGACCACCATTACCAATTAATGCTTTTTTCACTTAGTATAAATTTCAAATTTTGATAAGTCAGGGTATGGTAATTCTAAATCAGCATTATGCTTCTTAGTTCCATCCATATTATAAAACTGACCCATAAGAAGTAAACCTCTTGTAGCTAATTCTGGCATCATATAAAAATTCCACCCTAACATATCAAAATGATCATCGTGATAAGAACACTCTCTTCTTCCTGAATATCTTGCTCTTTTGAACCAAAGATAGGCATCTAAACTATCTGTTAAAATAGCACCACCTTTACTTAACTTAAAATGTTTGTAAGGTCCTGTAAATGAGATACACATATGAGTACCTGGCTTATACATATCTGCTGTAAAACTCAAAGCTGAATCCCAGACATTTGTTGGTTCTAATTGATAAGCACCTTTGATTGTTTTTCCCTCAACTGGTCTAAATTTTACTTTAGCGCCAGCATGAATAATTTCACAAGGAACTGAGGGGTAAGTTCTTGATGGTATGGTAATTTCCATACCTGCTGCTTTTTCATACATTAATGCTAGAAAAAGAGCATTGCTTTGATTATCAACTGTTACCACATAGGGAGCTCCAGTATAATCTGATAGAGCTTTTTCGAAGTCTTCTGTTATTTTATATACACCGTTTGCCATTTTAATGACTTTTTTTTTATTATACTTTATAATGATATAATGTTTGAAAGTTTAATATATATTGTATGAAAAACATCAAAGCAATATTTGAGTTTATAGAGTCTTACAAATTTGATATAATATCAAATGAGGACCCAGTAATTAAGTATAAGTTTACTGATATTATGGAAAATGAATACTTAGTAGAAATTAAAAACTTAGATGATCCTGAAAGAAAAGGAAAAACTTTAGGAAAGAGATACGAAATTGTTTATTTTGTATTAAATAATGGTGAATATTCAGTGAGTAAATTGGTAAATGCTAATCCTTACAGAACTATTAAGACTGTTTTAGGGGATATTTTAATTGACTTTCTTAAAAATAGACCTTGGGTAAGTCAAGTAAGACTAACTGGTCTTAGTAAAGATGTAGAAAAAGAATATATATCTCAAAGAACTAAATTCTATCTAAGATACTTAGAAAAGAATCCAATAAAGGGATTTAGAGTCAGAAGTGCTGGAAATCTCATTATTTTAGACAAATATAATCAATAATAATATGCAAAAACCAGAAGTTAGAATAATTCAGAATCAAGAAGAAAATACAACACCAGCTAATATTGATAACTGGGAGGCAGAACAACTACTTCGTAAATATGGTTATCAAAATCAACAAACTACAAGAGAAGACGAAGTTCAAAATCCAGTAGATAATGGCTTAACTTTTGAACAGATGATTGCTCAACATGAAGCTAAGCAAAGAGAAGAAGAAGAAAGAAGAAGGTCTAAAATGTATGGTCCAAAACCAACTACATTTGATGCATCAAGAGGTTATGATTCTGAAGTAAAATACAGCTCAGATGAAGATACAGGTTTCAGTTTCAAAGTTGAGATAACAACTGATATGAAGATTCCTAAGTACTAAGATTTATTTTTCTTTAATTCTGTATATTCTATAAGATTCTACTAAAAAGAAAATACCGGTTATCACAAAAAATAAATTAAAATAGTTACCATAATTCTTAAATGCTTCACTAAAGCACATAAATGATAGCATTATCATTGGAATTATTAGTGAGAATTTTATAATTGTGGTTTCTTTCATAAGAAGTCTTGATTGATCCTGTAATTACTTAAATTTATTGTATCAAATTCGTCCTTACCTTCTTTAGATTTAACTCCTATCATTTTTAGAACACTATTAATAGGTCTTTCAGACCAATCAAATTCGCTTGATTTGTCGTATTCTTTTTTATTATTAATAAAAAGTTTTGCTTCTTGATGACCAGCACCACCAAAATAATCAGTTGATATCTTAGCAATTGTTTTGTTTTTTCCGAACTCTCTAACATTAGGAATGTGAGTTGTTGCTATAATACCTTCTGGTAGTTCAGTCCACACAATTTCTTTATAATTAGATTTATTTTCTAAAACAGAACTAATTTTTTCATCTCTTAGTTCTGACTTACTCATTAAATATATAGATATACAATGTCCCATAAAATCTAAACAAAAATAAAAAATAAATGGCATTTGGCAAAATAAATATATAGATTATTAAAAATAAACTAATATAGATGAGTTCAATTTTATTTTCAACATATATTGATGTACCAGGAGCACCAACTCCATCATCTGGTGTTTTGTTAGCATTAGACTTAGATGGTAAACTAAGAATTAAAACAGATACAGGTACTGTCTCTGAGATTGGTTCAGGTGGTGGTGGATCGGGTTCGTCTGGTTCTTCAGGCACATCAGGATCCTCAGGCACATCAGGAACAATAGGTGCTCAAGGCGCAGATGGTTCTAATAATTTAAGATGGGTAAATGGACTTTTCAGTACACCTCAGGAATTTGACTGCAGTGCTTTTTCATTACCATCTAATACTTTGAGAATAAACTATACATCTATAAATGGTAATGCTCAGGATTGGTTAGCAGCATTTGGTAACTACATAACATCATATCCAGGTCAAGGATATTTACAGATTACAGAAGCTGGAGTAGCAACTAATTTTGTGATATTACAAATTCAATCTGCACTTGATCAAGGAACATATTGGGCAATGAATGGTACCATGCTATCATACAGTGGAAATTTTTCACCTGGTAGTCAGTACTCAATAAGTTGGGTTACATCAGGAACCGTAGGTTCGGCTGGATCTAGTGGAACATCCGGATCGAGTGGAACATCTGGATCTTCAGGTACAAGTGGTGCCGCAGGTGCTCAAGGTTCTAGTGGTATAGATGGTTCAAACACTCTAAGATGGTCTTGTAGAGTTGGTGGCATTGGTGGTATCTCTCAAACATTTGATATAGATAATCCACTAATTGATAGTACTACAAAAATTTATATAAACACAACAGATGGTAGTGGTAATGACGCAACACCTTGGTTAATTTCATTACATGATTATGTAAATGCGTATACATCCAAAGCTTACATGCAATTAACAAATTCAGATACATCATCAATAATTGGTGTTTTTGCTGTAAACTCAGCGATTGATTATACATCATATATAGAGTTTGATGTAACATTTAAGTCAGGGTCAATAGCCACAAGCTGGCAAGATAATAGAACTTATTCTATAAGCTTTACACTTTTTGGAGCAAATGGATCAAGCGGTTCATCTGGAACATCAGGAGCAAATGGTTCATCTGGAACTTCAGGAGCAAATGGTTCATCTGGAACTTCAGGTAGCTCAGGTTCAAATGGAGTGAGTGGTTCAGCATTTGTGGTTGAACCTTTAATAACATCAAATTCACCTTTGACTTTAACAGCAACAAGTGAACCTAACTATTTTGCTGTTAGTAGTACACTTGGAGCAGTATCACTCGGACTACCACCAACAGGCTCTGTTTCAAATGGTAAATTAGTCTATATTAAAGATGAGGGAGGTGCAGCAAGTACAAACTCAATTACAATTGTTCCATCATTCTTACAATACATAGATGGTGCTAATGATTACACCATAAACACAGACAATGGAAAAGTAGTTTTATTGAAGAACGGAACTGATTGGTGGATTGTAGGTTAATCTGCGGAGAGCAGTGGACTCGAACCACATACATTTCTGTACCCAACGCTTTCCAGGCGTGGCTAATACCCTGATTAGTTTACTCTCCTTAGCGGAGAGCAGTGGACTCGAACCACACTCATTTTATTGAGCCACACGCTTAGCAGGCGGTGGTAGTACCCTGACTACTTTACTCTCCAAATAAGAATACAAAGATTACCAATCTTTATCAGTGGTTAGCTGACGGCTTATGGATTCGAACCAGTCCAGCCAGGACTTCGCCAGTATTCTATTTTGCGGAGAACTAGGGATTCGAACCCCAGAGGCTTTTACACCCAGAACGTTTTCAAGACGCCATCCTCGACCAACCGGACGCTCTCCATATATTTTGCGGAGAAGTGAGGTGTCGATCCCCATACCCGAAGGTACCAGCAGTTTTCAAGACTGTGCTTAGCGCCGGCTAAGTTACTTCTCCATTTGTAGTTCCAGAAGGATTTGAACCCTCATTTCTCCGTTCGTAGCGGAGTGTCCTATCCAGTTGAACGATGGAACCATATTAAAACAAAAAACCCTCAAACTTGATGCTCGAGGGTTTTCATAAATATATTTTATCTGACTATTATGAATACAATCGAACCTCACTCATTCTTGACGAGCGACTTGAGGAACTTAACGATGTATAGATAGTAGTTTTCATAACTTTATTATATATTAATTTTACTTTTCTTTTTTTAGTGAGGATGGTTGGATTCGAACCAACGACCTTATAATTTCAAAATATACGAAGTAACTCTCTCAATCAACACTCTTGCGAGGTAAAATTTCAAAAGAGATAGTTTTCTCTACCACTGAGCTACATCCCCTAATTTTTGGGAGAGAGGCAGGACTCGAACCTGCGACCACGCGGTTAACAGCCGAAGTAACTCTTAACATCACTACTAACATTGAGTATCAATGTCAGAGAATACTTGTCAGAGTATATAACGTGCTCTACCAACTGAGCTACTCTCTCCATTTTATTTGTGACTCCGGTGGGACTCGAACCCACATATCCCTGATTAAGAGTCAGGTCCGGAAACCAATTACGGATACGAAGTCATTTTGTGCACCCAGAAGGACTCGAACCTTCAACGGACTTTCGTCTACCCCTCGCATTAAAAGTGCGATGCTCTACCAATTGAGCCATAGGTGCAATTTACCTTGTGACCC
>JACCDT010453535.1_pt1 | contig 58790 bp, 51 predicted proteins | sample 7446291 | NCBI WGS metagenome assembly JACCDT01 (sample SAMN15323446, study PRJNA562643) | freshwater metagenome | isolation source: river surface water | place: USA:Blue River Watershed | collected 2017-08-17
ATAAGCAGCACCACCTACATCATCCAGTTCTTGTGTTCGTTCTAGGGTTTCAGAAATAGTAACAACATCTAGCGGCATATTAGATCGCACTAATTTTTCCATAGCGCGATATAAAGCTTTATGTTTATAATCAAAGAAATCTTGCTCACTAACGATTTCTGAGAATTGATCCCAGGCTTCATTAGCGAGCATTATTCCACCTAAAGCAGATTGCTCTGCTTCTATGGAATGTGGTGCTTGCGGAAGGTCTGAATTGGCATATTTTTTAGTGGGAGTATTTACGCTCACTCTTCGCCTTTTATCGTAATTTTAATTTGTAATTGTACATCACTATGTAAGCTTAATTGTACTTCAAATTCACCAGTATTTCTAAAAGCTCCGTTTGGTAATAAAACCTCATGCTTAGCTAACTCTACACCACGTGTAGTCACAGCGTCTGCGATTTCACGAGAACCAACGGAACCGAATAATTTACCTTCATCACCAGCATGAGCTTTGATGATAATATTGTCAAGAGCCTGTAATGCTTCACTGCGTTTTTGCGCTTGTGCTAAATCAGCTGCAGCTTTAGCTTCTAGGCTAGCTTTTTGCTCATTGAACAACTCAATATTCTTTTTAGTTGCGAATACTGCTTTACCTTGTGGTACTAAATAGTTACGCCCATAACCAGGCTTAACATTCACGACTTCCCCAAGATTCCCTAAGTTTCTAACTTTTTCTTTTAAAATTACCTGCATACTACCACCTCACCTGTTCTATATATTTCTATCTGTTCTATCTGTTCTATAATCTATATATTTAATATACCATTTTTTTATATCATCAGTTATTAATACGCTTTTGGTCCTTGCAACCGCAACGCTAAACCACGTAAATCTATAAATACATCTGTTAAACCAACTAAAATTAAAAGTACGCCTAATAAACTTGATATTACGGGTACAAATAATGCTAGATAAAATATTAACATTCCTTTCCAGGTTAATTTAAAGATCTCTTGTGCTAACCAATGGAAAATAGCCAAACCAACCACTAAAAGCCATATACTAGCAATGAACAATGATCCACTAAAAATATATGAATATAATTCACTCTTAAGCAAAATATACAATAGCCCACCAATAACCAACATGCTAACAATCAAACTGCCCACACGAAGTGATCTAAATTCTTTTGAGAATTCCTTTGGCATAAACATATAAGATTGCCACGATCTTGCTAACATCAATAAAAACATAAACGTTGTGTATAATGTAAGCACCTCAAATAAGCGCGCAAAATACTTGTTAACCATTTCTATATTTTCAGGAGTGATTAACATTCCTGAATCTGCAGCTCTATCGCCATTATCAATATCTTGGTTTTGTAAATCTACTAATGATACTGTTAATTTGCTTACATATTCGTTAACCGGACCTTTTAAGCCTTCGGGAAAAAGACTAAAATCTCCGTATAAACTAATAGCAAACAATCCAATAATTGACAATGTCATCACTTGCAACGTAAAGTTTAAAGATACTACTTGCCTTAGCACGGCAGCAAAAAACCACGCTGGAATTAACAATAACATCAACCAATATAAAGACTGTGTTAACAGGTTAAAATTAAGCTCAGCAAACAAGCCCGCTAATAAAAACCTCGTTAACACACCAATAACTGCACCACCAAAGCCAATTATTAAGCCTTTTGATATACCTTGTCGTAAGGTAACAAATAGACTTATTAATATGCCAAATACAGTACCGTAAGGAATCAAAAAGAATATTACTGATAGTAATATTCCTTGCCAAACCGGTCCTAATACCCAACGCGTCAGTGTTTGCATCAGTAGTTGCATATCAATTGCTTTCTATTTTCTATTTATTTTCTGTGCTGATCACAATATGGTATTAAAGCCAAGAAGCGAGCTGTTTTAATTGCTTTCGCTAATTGTCTTTGATACTTTGATTTAGTACCAGTTATTCTACTAGGAACGATCTGACCACACTCAGAAACATAATTTTTCAAAGTGTATAAATCTTTATAATCAATTTCCATTTCTTTAGCAGTATCTGCCGTAAAACGACAAAACTTCTTTCTTCTTACATATCCAGCCATTTTTATATACCTACATTAATAAATTCATTAATATCTTTTGAGATTAAGCCACAACTTCTTGTTCATCATCAAAACTTTCGTCTTGTTGTGCTTGTGAAGCGTGATATGCAGCTCTACGTTCTTCTTTCTCTTTCATTTTCAACATTGGAGAAACTTCAGTAACCGCAGCTTTCATGCTGATGATTAAGTTACGGATAATTGCATCGTTAAATTTGAAAGCCGATTCTAACTCTAAAATAGCTGCTGTAGTTGCTTCAACGTTCATTAGAATGTAATGCGCTTTATGTAAGCCTTCTATCGGATAAGCTAAGGGTTTTCTGCCCCAGTTTTCAAAGCGGTGGATTTTACCTTTATCGTCAGTAATAATCTTGCGATAGCGGTCAATCATGTTTTGGACTTGGTCTTCTTGATCTGGGTGTATTAAAAATACAACCTCGTAGTGACGCAAGCCAGTGCGTTTATTAGCCATATGTGCTCCTTATGGTTCTAAAATTAAAAATGAGCTATTAATCTAACATTAACAGCAAGGAGTTGTACTGGTCATATTGCCCCAGTTAAGCGTTACATTCTACCGATTATATTCTATGTTTGCAACCTTTAACGACCATTTAACAACCTGCTTTGTGTTTATATCTAGCGATCGCCATGCACCCAAACATAGGGCAACTCGTTGACTTAACAGAACATTTAGGGTAGCTTTAACTCCACAAAAATATTAATAATCAAAGGAGCTTTTACTATGCGTCGTAATCAAAGAACTGCAACAACTTTCGAACATACTTCACGAACACATCAAACAGCAGTATTACCAACACCTTATGAAGGTCACCCAAGTCACTTATTCTCTGGTTCACACCAAGGTGACGGTTTAGATAACCACGGTCAGGGTAACCCAGAAACAAACAGTTCAACAAAAACTGAAAATTTAACTGCCGTTAGACGCATCTTGAAAAGCCTAGTTACTGGAGTGTCTAAAATAGCAGCAGGCTTAGCTAAATTAGCAACATTTTTTTCTGCTATACTTAAATACACTCCAGCTGCACTATTAGCAACTACTATCCTAGTTGGCGGAACTTTAGTATTACCTAAACTTGCTGCTTTATTAGTAAGCACAAAATTAGCTATTTTAACTATCGCAGCTTTAAAAAGCACAGGTGTTTTCTTATTAGCACACTCACCTGCAATCGTAGTTAATACTATAAGCTTAATTGCAGCTAAATTAGCAACTGTATTAACACTTGGTGGAACTATTCAGTATGGTGCATTGATGGCTCATGGCCTAAGCTTTATGTCAGCTGCACTAAACAGCGTAGTGAACTTTATCCTAATGCAAGGTCAAATCCTTACTGGCTTAACTGCTTTCACTGCTAAAACTGGCTTAGCTGGTACGGTGGCCGCTGGTGTTGCAGCTACTGCTCTGGAATTAACTGCGGCTGGTGTTGCTATTGATCAAGCATCACATGCTGTAATTGGCAAAAAACCGATTGCCTTTGTTGCTGATAAAGTTAACAGCATACCTACTAACGTAGTCTCTTTTGCTTACAAAAGTGCTAAGAGTGGCGTTGATGCTGTTAAACAAGCATTTACAAAAAGCGCTAGCGCTGCATCAGAAGCTGGTGATGATTTCGAATACTCTAAACCAGTAGCTAGCCTAGCGTAGTTTAACTTAGTTTATAGTCATTTTCTCCTAATTGTGTATCAAGCACAATTAGGAGAATTGCCATCAAGCCTTATTCAACCTCTCTGCCTAATCACTTCATACAAACAAATACCTGTAGCCACAGATACATTTAGACTTTCTGTCGTGCCCACCATTGGAATAGTAAAAATTTGATCACATAAACTACTGGTTAATTTACGCATCCCTGTACCTTCTGCACCCATTACTAAAGCTGTAGAGCCTTTCAAATCTAAATCTGATAATCTAATATCAGAAACCATTTCGGTACCATAAACCCAGACACCCTGTTCTTTTAGCCAAGTTATTGTCCGGGATAAATTTATTACTTGAAATACTGGTAATAGCAAAGCTGCGCCTGATGAGATTTTACAAACTGTACTGTTTAAACCGACGCTATTATTTTGTGGAATCACCACACAATCAACCCCTAAAGCTTCTGCAGAGCGAATACAAGCGCCTAAATTGTGTGGATCTTGAATTCCATCTAAGATTAAAATAAAAGCTTTATAATTACTATCTGCATCTAATTTATCTTGATAAAAACTTTTTAACTCGTCTTCGCCCCTGACTTTTAGGATTGTATTAGCTTTACACTGAATGACCACACCTTGATGCTGTAAATTGCCTGCTAATTCATCAAGCTTGATTTTAGGTAAATAATTTATACTCAAACCATATTGATTGGCAAGATTAGTAATATTGTTAATTCTTTCGTTATTTATATTATCAGTATTATTCGGTGATCTTTTAAAGCTGTCTTGGATATATAAATTAACAATTACTTCAGGTTGTTGCTCTAATATAATATTAGCTACATGAATGCCGTATAAATTAGGGACGTTTTGTGGTTTCTTCATAATCGTACTTCTTTATGATTATTTATTTTTTTATCTTTGTTTTTGTTTACTTTTTTTATTTTGCTTTTTTTTGCCACTATTACTGAACATCTCAGCAAAGTTTTCACTAGTGAATCTTTTATTAGAGCTACCCTGATTACTGTTAGAACTGTTAGAGACTTTAGAGCTACTATTACTCTGTTTTTTATTTTGATTATTGTTATTTTTGCTAAATTGGTGACCTTTAGTTTTCTTGATATCTCTTGTGCTATCTATTTTAGATCCAGATAAAACAAAATCCAAACGACGATTATCTAAATCAACTTTGGCTACAATAATAGTTACAGCATCACCTACTCTATATTTTTTACCAGTATGCTCGCCCTGCAAAGCATGCGTTCTTTCATTAAAAATATAATAATCATCATTTAAATCTGATATATGGACTAACCCTTCAACATATACATCGTTTAATTCAACAAAGATACCAAAGTGAGTAACACCTGCAATACAACCACGGAAAGTTTGGCCCAATTTATCTTGCATATACTCACACTTTAGCCAAGAAGTAACATCACGTGTTGCTTCATCTGCACGTCGTTCTGTATGTGAACAATGCTCACCCATCGATGCAATATTTTGCCCTATCGTTCTAAAATAAAACTGTGATCTTTTATCTAATTTTAAAAAGCTTTTAGCGGCAAACGGCTGCCAGGTTTTATCTTGAGCAAGATGATAATGTAATTGCCTGTGTAATTGTAAGTCCGGATAACGTCTTATGGGTGAAGTAAAATGTGCATATTGCTCAAATGCTAAACCAAAATGCCCTTCATTCTTAGGTTCATACATAGCCTGACTAAGGGATCTTAAAGCAACCATTTGGATTACATGGTTATCAGGACGATGGTGAGTGCTGGCTAATAAATTAGCAATATCTTTAGGCTTAGGTGGTACGCGTTTTAATGATAAACCTAAAGGCCCTAAAAATTCTTGTAATTTGATTACCTTATCTTCTGGCGGCACTGCGTGATTACGATATAAAACTGGCAGCTTATTTTTTAGGCAAAAATGTGCAGCACACACATTGGCAACCAACATACATTCTTCAATTAACCGATGAGCGTCATTACGAACAACAGGATGAATAGCATTAATTTTCTGATTGCTATCAAACTCTATCATGGTCTCTGTTGAATCAAAATCAATAGCGCCACGAATATTACGTTGTTTCAATAATAATTTAAATAAATTATATAGGTTATTTAAACTTGGAACTAAAGAAGCATATTGATTGCTTAATTCTGGATCTTTATCGATTAATATTTTTGCTACTTTAGTATAAGTTAATCTTGCTTTTGAGTTCATTACTGCGGGTAAGAAACGATAACGAGTAATTTTACCATCACAATCAAGATCAGCTTCGCAAACAAAACATAATCTATCAACATTTGGATTCAAAGAACATAGACCGTTTGATAGAATTTCCGGCAACATCGGGATCACTCTGCCTGGAAAATAAACTGATGTACCACGTAAATAAGCTTCTTGATCTAAAGCACTATCAGGTTTAACGTAATTACTAACATCAGCAATAGCAACGTATAGTTTAAAACCACCGTCATCTAGTGGCCTACAATAAACAGCATCATCGAAATCTTTAGCATCTTCGCCATCTATTGTAACTAAAGGTAAATTACGAAGATCTATTCTTCCCTCACTATCTTCAGCAGATACAATACTGCTAAAACTTTCTACTTCAGATTGAACTTCTTGTGGCCAAACATGCGGGATTTCAAAACGACGTAATGCAGCTTCTACTTCTACACCCGGGGCAAAATAATCGCCAATAATTTCTACCACCCTTACTTTTGCACATTCATCTTTAGTAGGATAAGTTAATATTTCTACTAGAACTATTTGGTTATCTTTTATCGGTAAATTATCCGAACTTCTAGATTTATTATCTAAAATAACTTCAATTCTATTTTTAATTGCTGTATCTTCTGGTCGAAAAATAAAACAGCTGTGGTGCTCTTCTAATTTCCCCACTAATTGTTTAACTTTTCGCTTTTTAACATTAATAATTTTAGCTTCTAATTTACGATTAAATCCTGTGGCCGACACTACAACCTCAACTGTGTCACCTGGAAACACTTTACGCATCTCGTAATTAGACAAATATAAATCAGATTTTTTTTGTCCTAAGGTTTTAACGAAGCCAAAGCCATCGGAATGCCCAATAACTTCGCCTTCAATTAGATCAATATTAGTAACGATACTATAACGATTATCAATATAGTTAATCTGACTGTCGCGAATCATTGCTGATAGACGGTTATCAAGAGCCTTTTTCTGTTGATGCTCCTGGATATTGAGTTCATTTAATAATTGCTTGAAAGTTGGAGGGGTAGGGCTTTTTTGGATAACACTCAGAATAAACTCACGACTAGCTATTGGATTATCGTATTTTTCTGCCTCACGCTTAGCATGCGGATCAATAAATGAACCTGATTTGGTCGCTATTTGCTTGTTTTTAAATTTTTTAGATTTTTTAGATTTAGATGTAACTTTCGGATTCTTGGCTTTACTGGCTTTATTGGCTTTAATTTTATTTTTTGTCATTAAATTTACTATAAATGTGTTTAAGAAATATGTTTAAGATAGGTTTTACAAGCTTTGGCACTATTGGCACTATTATTTTATATAATAGTATATCTTAGATACTATAATTAATATACTATATATCAACCTAACCTAGCAAATATATACTTACAAGTAATAATGAACACCTTAAACGATAGTAACTTAAAAGCAGCCAAACTACCTAGATTATTAGGGTCCATTTTGTACGATCTTATTATAATTATAGCTATTCTATTGTTTGCAACTACCCTATTATTTTTTATTTGTTTATTATTGTCGATAAATCAACCAGAACCGCAAAATATATACTTTAGAGCATATCTGGCTGTGATTATTTTTAGTTACTATCACTGGAGCTGGGCTTATCATCGACAAACTATTGGTATGAAAGCTTGGAATTTAGTTCTTATTAATCATACCCATCTAGATAAAATTACCCAAATCACCCCAATTACTCTTGGGCAGTCCCTTTTAAGAATAATTGGTGGAGTAATAGGCGCAATTTGTTTTGGCTTTGGCTATATTTATCTATACTTGAATAAGCAACGAAAAACTTTAGCAGACAGCTTATCTAATACTAAAATATACCATGTTAGTAATTAATGATTTAAATTCTTCCTACGGGAAAATAAGCGTTCTTAATAATATAAATTTATTCATTAATAAAGGCGAGGTAGTAACTATTCTTGGCGCCAATGGAGCTGGCAAATCAACATTATTAATGTCGATTATGAATGAAACTAGCTCTAATCTTAATGCTAGTGGTCAAATCATTTTTCAAAACCAAAATCTTCTTAATTTACCAACCCATGAGATTGCAAAACTTGGTGTAGCCCTAGTCCCCGAGGGCAGAAGAGTTTTTCCACAAATGACTGTGATTGAAAATTTGCAATTGGGCAGTACCTGCGCACTTGCTCCTGATCATAATGCTATTAACTATATCTATGAACTTTTTCCTATATTAAAAACCCGCAGTTCGATGTATGCCGGCAACCTTTCTGGCGGCGAGCAACAAATGCTAGCCATCGGTCGAGCATTGATGAGTAAACCTAAGTTGCTACTGTTAGATGAGCCCTCTCTTGGTCTGGCACCCAAAATTGTTAGCCAAATATTTGAAATATTGCGATCCATTATTAGTCCAGATACTGCGATTTTAATCATCGAGCAAAATATTCAGCATGCTATAAAATTAGCGAACCGTTTTTATGTATTGACTAATGGCTGTATCGTTAAAGAAGGGACGCAAGCTGAATTTTTCAATATAGCTGATGTTGAAAAATATTATCTAGGTTAAGATTTAGACTAGTTAATTGGATTGCTTAGTAATCAAATCCCCATTCGGGGCTACGGTGACTTCTTCGTTAGAAGCCATGATAACAGAAGGATCAAGTCGTAAGTCATCTAATGCTTGTGCCGTTATCCGACCTTCTAGCACTGTTCCAGCTGGCCAGACACCAGGCACAGTACCCTGTTGACCACGTTCAATGCAAAGAATATTGTCATTACAAATCTTAGTCACTTTCACAATTTCAATATCAAAGCCAGCCTCAATAGTTAAGTAATAAAACTTACCTCTGTTAAGTCCATCTTTTAGAGCTTTGGCTTTCTTTGCGTCCACTACTACCGTGTCATAATCTGTATCTAGAGTATGCTCCATGACTGCGCGCCAGACTTTAATATTGGTGCTATTCATAAATTATTCTTATATAAGGTTTTAAGATTTTAAGATTTAATAAATTATTAGTTCTCAGTTACTAAATCGACCAACCCTAACAGATACTTTAGGATTATCTAATTAAAGACCTAAATGATGATTCGAAACCCGCAGAAGAGAATCCTGAGAGATAATTCCATTACCAACCAGCTGCTGGAGATTACTTTCAAGGGTTTGCATACCAAATTGAGCGCTGGTTTGCATTACTGAATAAAGTTGAGCAATTTTATTTTCACGAATTAAGTTACGCACTGCAGGAGTCGCAATTAAAACCTCATAAGCAGCAACCCGCCCACCTTTCGGGCTAGGAATAAGCGTTTGGGCAATGACCGCACACAGAGATTCAGATAGCATCGTACGCACCATAGACTTCTCGTCCCCAGGGAACACATCGACGACCCTATCTATCGTCTTTGCAGCCGAGCTGGTATGCAAGGTAGCAAATACTAAATGTCCTGTTTCCGCAGCGGTGAGTGCTAGTCTGATAGTCTCAAGATCTCTCATCTCACCTACTAAAATTATATCGGGATCTTCACGCAGTGCAGACGCCAACGAAGAAGTAAAATCTACCGCATCATGACCTATCTCACGTTGATTAATCAAACAATTATAGCTTTCATGTACAAACTCTATAGGATCCTCAATAGTGATAATATGCTTACGATCATTTTTGTTGATCTCTGCAATCATGGCAGCTAATGTGGTACTTTTACCACTACCCGTAGGTCCTGTAACAAGGATTAAGCCGCGCTCTTTTTTAATTAGCTTAGTTAATACATTTGGGGCATTAATAGCTTCCAAACTCGGCAGCTTATATGGAATACCACGAAAGGCTGCACTCACACCTAGGCGCTGCATATAAACATTTACCCTAAAACGCATATTCTCATCAAGTTTATAGGAAAAGTCTACGGACAGATGCTTTTTAAGAGTTTCCTTATGGCTATCGACCATGATATCCATCAAGGCTTTATATAAGCTATCGTGTTGTAAAACCTCCTCCTCATAAAGTGGCGTTATTGCCCCATCGACCCTTAATGTAGGTAACATACCAGATGATAGATGTAGATCTGACGCTTTATGTTTAACTGTAGTTCGAAGAAGCTCTTGTAGGTTCATACCTGACACGTATTATGTTAATATTAAACTTTAATTAATAAGTTATAGTAAATATATCCAATAATATGCTTTCCAGCAATCAATTAACTAAAAACTATCATCACTTATTACAAGAGATTGATAATACTAAAAGAATTTTTAACCATGCTGGTGATATAAAATTAGTAGCTGTAACTAAAACCAGATCTATAGAAGATATAATGCATTTATATCAACTTGGGCAAAAAGATTTTGGCGAAAATTATCTTCAGGAAGCTATAAGTAAAATTAATGATATTAATCAGCAACACCAAGCTGCTATCTCTTGGCACTACATTGGCAGAATACAATCAAACAAAATTAAATCAATTGTGACATATTTTGATTGGGTGCATAGTGTTGATAGCATAAAAACTGCAGAAAAACTTGATCTATATGCCAAAGAACTAAATAAAAAACTAAATATATTATTACAAGTGAACGTGGATCAAGATGACAATAAATCTGGCACAACTACGGAGGAAACTTGCAACATTGTGCAACAGATTAATAATAACTATCCTCATCTGAAAATCCATGGCCTGATGTGTATGTTACGACAAGATAATGATGATCTAGATAGCCAACGTGAAAGTTTTGAAAAACTAGATAACTTATTAAAAAGCGTTAACCTAAATTTAAGTTTGAATTTAAATACTTTATCAATGGGAATGTCCAATGATTACAAAGCTGCAATAGCTGCAAGCTCTGCAAACTTGATGCTACGCATAGGTTCAAATTTATTTGGTAAAGGGTTAGAGAATTAATCAATCAAATGAATTAATAGATCATCATGAAATTAGTCTATATAATAATTAAAATATTATTATGGTCTATTAATAAACAAGCTACTTATGTTCAATTTTAACAGCGCACTTAATTTTTTAATCGTCACATTTTTTGATCTTTATATTACTGCTGTTTTAATTAGAGTGATCTTGCAGTTAGTCCGCGCGCCATTTAATAATCCGATAGCTCAATTCATAGTGCGAATTACAGATCCAGGAGTAAAAATATTTAGAAAATTTATTCCTGGTTTCTACGGTATAGATTTTGCCAGTTTAACCTTTGCATTTTTATTAGGTATCATAAAGCTGCTCTCGATTAACATAGTTGTGTTCCATACACTACCTCACTCCGGTTTTATTATCGGATGTTTAATTTACAGCTTATTTACTTTAATAAGCGTTACGTTAACTATTTTCTTTTGGTCAATTATCTTGATGGTAATATTAAGTTTTGTTACACAAGGATATCAATTAAATAACAACCCTATCTATTACATGGTCTATTTAATTTCAGAGCCTATTTTAAGACCCATTAGAAAAACGATCCCACCGATTGCTGGCTTCGATCTTTCACCATTGTTTGCTTGTATACTGATTTCGGTAATTAGAATATTATTTAATATTTTTTAAATTATATATTTTAATGTATTAAATGTTTTGAACGCGGAATAATAAAATGATTATATGGGAAGTGTTCGAGGTTATTAATCAAATGCTTGATGTCACGCACTGTCGGCAACACTAACAAATAAGTTACATCTTCTACTAACTCTTCGTAGTCTTGACCTAGACTATTAAGCGAAATAATTTCTTGCTGTCCTCCAGCTTCCCAGCGTCGTAAAAAATCTTCAGCTAGATGTTTATTTGGAAAAGCAAGATAAGCTCGTTCTTCATTAATCGAGAAACACCAAGGACCACCAACTACTTCATCCTCAGTCTCAATAATAGGATCATATATAGTGTAAAACTCTAAGGTATCAGCTGTATTTTTATCACTTATCATAGTGTCGGAGTAATCCTATCTGTATAATATTACTTCTTCATTAGAAATATAGCATAAATTTAAAAAAAGTTATTTTTACAAGAAAGATCAATAAATATGTCGAATCAACCAACCTCTAAGAAAACTTGGATCATTGCAAGCCATAATCCAGGCAAGATAAGTGAAATAAATAATTTACTTGGCGACGAAATTATTTTAAAACCACAAAGCGAATATAACATCCCAGATATTCCTGAAACTGCAAGTACTTTTATCGAAAATGCGCTGATCAAAGCTAGACACGCCTGTACTCAAGTGAGCTTGCCCTGCCTTGCTGATGATTCAGGTTTAGTTGTTCCTATTCTAAATGGCGAACCTGGCTTATATTCAGCAAGATATGCTGGTACTAAGAATTCACAAGATAATATAGACAAACTTCTCAAAAACTTAAGAGATCTACCTGGGCATAAAAATAATTCTGTTTATCCAGCTTTTTTTTACTGTATAGTTGTGTTGTTAAGGTATACAGCTGATCCAAGCCCCATTATAGCCGAAGGCAGATGGCACGGCGAAATAACTTTTGATCAACGAGGTACTAATGGTTTTGGTTATGACTCTATTTTTTTTGATCCTAAAACCCAGCTAACTGCTGCACTAATGCCCTCACAACAAAAACACCTATATAGCCACCGCGGGCAAGCTTTGCGAAATTTATTGCAATCTATCAAGCAAGATCTGTAAAAATATGCTTTAATTTCAATTAATAGCTATTATTTTTCTTCTCTGTGCATGCAATTTAGAAATAAATTTATTAACCGTGACCGTGATTTAGTGCTAAATGTAACGTCTTTAGTAGACATTATTTTGGTATTACTTATTTTTTTCATGGTCACCGCAAACTTAAATCAGTTAACCAATTTAAGTATTCAATTACCTAAGGTTGAAAAGTCTTACATAGAAGACTCAGCTGTAGCCTTGAATCTGACAATTACCGCTGATGGTAGTTATATTCTAAACAAAGAGACTCTAACTACTAGCAATAAACGAACTTTAACCACAGCAATCTTTAATCTAGTTGCTAAAAAACGCGATGTGCCTTTTGTTATCACCGGTGATAGCAATGCGCCATATCAAGCTATCGTTACTGCTCTTGATACGGCTGGAGAGCTGGGGTTTAGTAATGTGCGGTTTGCTGCAGTGAAGGACAGCTAAATACCTTAATCCTTCTATGGCACTCTCTTCATACTTGGCCACAAATTAATAATAGCTCTTATTAATATTGCCAGAGGTATAGCAAACACCACACCCCAAAAACCAAATAACCCACCAAATAAAATGATTGATAATATAATAAAAATTGTCCGCATATTCAAAGCTTCAGCTAAGATGATTGGTACTAATAGCTGTGCATCAACCACCTGCACCAAAGTGTAAGCTATCATCATCTGCACAAAAGCACTACCCAAGCCTAAATGAAACATTCCTACCAGGGCAATCGGCACAGTACAAACAATAGTACCCACAAATGGAAAAAAAACGGAAATACCTACTAATACACTCAGTAATGCATTATATGGCAGATTAAAATACTTCAAGACTATAGCTGTCGATATACTGACAATAACAGCTTCTAAAAATTTTCCACGAATATAATTACCCAAGCCTATATGAACTTCATCGAAAACTTTATAAATTAAAGTGCTTTCTTCCGGCATAAACATATTAGCTTGATGTGCTAAAACGTTTTTATCTTTTAATAAAAAGAAAACTAAAATTGGTACTAATACTAAATATAAAATAATCGTTAGAATATTACTTATAGAAGCTAAAGAGAACGATAATAAATAAGTTCCTGAAGTCGTACCATAGTTTTTTATACTATCTACGATATCGATATACTGACTCTCGCTAATCAGATAAGGATAGTCTTTCTGAAAAGACATTAAAAGTTTTTTGCCTTCAGCAAACATTTCAGGTAAAGAATTAAGTAATGAAGACAATTGATGTTTTAAAATTGGAACAAGACCTACCGCCGTCAAGACTAATAAACTTATAAATAAACTAAATACTATAATTACTGAAAGCAAACGAGGCACTTTGAATCTTTCAAGGGAAGCAACTGGCCATTCCAATAAGTAAGCAAGAACTAAAGCCATTAATAATGGTAATAAAATGCTACCTAAAAAATATAGGGCGATTATCATTACCCATAAAAAGAGCAATAACGCAACCGCTTCCGGTTGATTGAGATGGCGGCTATACCAATTAGAAACAAATTTCTTAACAGACATATTAATCTACCTACTAACTGAACAAAACTAAAATATGCTCAGTCTATCATTATTGTGATTATTGTGGTAGCTGTGTAACGCGTTCTTTAAATTCTTCTTCCGTTGGCGCCCCTTGCGACCAGCCTGGGGTTTTGTCATCAGTCTTATAGAATTTATGAGCAAACTCAACTAATTCTTTAACATTCAAAACTTGGAACTTCTGTTTCTTATAAACAAATGAAAGCGTGTTTTGGAAAGATGGTGTTAACTGTAAAGCAACCAATCTATTCATCTCTAGGTCTTTTAACATAGTGCTTTTAGGTAGTACTGACATACCTAGACCACTGTCAACTGCATTCTTAATAGCTTCAATACTGCCTAACTCCATAAGTATATTTAGTTGATCGTAGTTTAAACCTTGCCTATGTAAGTATTTAGAAAAATCACTATGAATACCTGAGCCTTCTTCTAGCAAAATTAATGGTTCTTTTGCGAGTTGAGCGATATCAATCGCTCCAGCTTTAGCTAAAGGATGATTAGGAGAACAGGCAATAACCATTTCATCGTAAGTAATTTTTTCAGTACCGATCATTTTGTTATCTAATTCTATATCGATAACCCCAATGTCAATGCTGCTATTTTCGACCATTGAAGCAATATTAGTTGAGCTAGACAATTTTAATTGTATATTAACTTCAGGGAAATCTTTCTTAAACGCAACCAATAATTTAGGTAGAACATAATCACCAATAGCCACAGTTGCACCCAGTTTTAAAGTACCGGCTACATGTCCAGTAACATCTCTAATTGCTGACTCCATCTCACGGTAAAGATCAAAAAGCTTTTCTGAATACTCATACATTCTTCTACCAGCTTCAGTAAGATTGATCTTATTATGAGATCTATCAAACAATCTTGCATTAAAAGTTTCTTCCAGTTGTCTTATTTGAAAAGTCACAGCTGGTTGAGTCATTTGTAATGATTCAGCAGCTTTAGTAAAACTAAGTAACTTAGCTACAGTGTAGAATACTTGAAGGCGTTTATCGGCCATTGTTTGTTATCCTTTTTATTATCCCATAAATAACCTACTATATTTTAGATTATAGACAAAATTTTTTTAATTGCTCATAAAAATTTTACTTTAATTCTAATAATTTTTTATTATTTTAGTTATAATTAATCTGATCATTGCCACTTAATATGTTGGGTGACTTTCTTATCCCGCCTTAGATTTTTGCTTGAAGTGTTACTAATGCTTTTTAACAGAATTTAGTACTTTAAAGAATATGGTACTATAATAATCAATTATAAAAATAATAAAAAAAAAGATTAAAAAATGCTTACCTCTATACCCCATAAAATAAAAATTTCTCAGCTTAGTTTAAGCTTATTTTTAACATTTTCCGTTTTAGCCAACACAGCTCATAGCTATCAATTGCCAGAGATGGGTAGCACCGCTAATACTTCGCTTTCTTATAAATCAGAAAGATTACTGGGGGAATATATCTATTTAGATGCACAACGTGATCTACCTATAATTACTAACCCATTACTAGAAGATTATGTGCAAAATCTTGGTAGCAAGTTACTAGAAAACAGTAATAAGCACTATGATAATTTTCATTTTTTCGTGGTTGATAGCCGTGACATCAATGCCGTCTCTTTACCTGGCGGGTTCATTGGCATTAACTTAGGTCTAATCAATTTCACGGATAGCGAAGCCGAACTAGCGGCAGTAATGGCACATGAAATAACTCACGTTAACCAGCGCCACATTGCTCGTAGTTTTGAACAGCAATCACAAATGCAGTTACCAACGATGGCTGGTATCATAGCTGGGGCATTGCTGTCAGCCTACAGCCCAGAAGCTGGGCAATCTGTAATGGCAGGCTCGATGGCTGCTTCTAACCAGGCGATGATTAATTACACTAGAAGCTATGAAAGCGAAGCTGACCGTATCGGCATGTCTATCTTAGCTAAGAGTGGCTATGATCCATACAGCATGGGTAAATTTTTTAATAAACTTAATCGCTATTCATACAGTGATGGTGACAACTTCCCTATTTATTTACGAACTCACCCTGTTACAAGCAATCGAGCTTATGAAGCAAACACCCGTGCAGATGAACTAGCTATTAACAAAAATACCCAAAAGAAATTACATGTTACTTCCCAAGCAAACGATAGTGCAGATAATTTTAATTTTTTATTAGTTAAAAGCTTATTCAATAGTCACTCTATAAATGACTTAAAGTCGTCTTTAAGCGAACTGTCTAATCTGAAAAGCACAGAAATACAACAGGATGTTATTAACTTTACTATTGCCAATAAGTTAATAAAAAGTAATGATTTTGCTGAAGCAAATGCCATCCTAGAAAAATTACAAAATAAATATAAAAACAATGCTATTATTTCTTCCGTTTATGCAACCAGCTTTAATAAACAACATGACAAAGCTCTAGCTATTTTAGATCAGCAAATAAAACTACATCCGAATAATATTCCGCTTAATTTACAATATGCCGAATTAGCCATTCAAACTAATAAGATGGAATCAGCTTTGCCTGTATTGAAAAAAATTAGTAAAAACAACTCTTATCCATCCAGAGTTACATTACTATTAGCAGAATGTTACAACAAATTAAATCAAAAATGGCAAGCTAATTTAGCTTATGCAGATTATTCTACACAAAAGGGTGACTATCCCTCTGCTATTATGCAATTAAAAGCAGCAGCAAAATTTGAAAAACTGTCATCTTATCAAAGTAAAATATTAAACTATCGAATTAAAGAGTTAGAAGCGAAATATAAAGAGCGTGATGAGCATTTGAAGAGTTTGATTTAGATAAGTATTTTTACCTCACCCCAGCCCTCTCCTAGAACGAGCTCAGAAAAATTTTGTCTTTACGGGCTAGGAGAGGGAGCAGATCCTGCAGTCTAAAAGTAATGAGAATTATAGATACTCTGTTTCTTTTAGCCAGGTTAAAAAACTAAACCTGCCAATCAATCAGCTCTTTACCCTTCGAAACCAAAAACTGATTAATCTTAGAAAAATGCTTACAACCAAAAAAGCCTCGATAAGAAGACAGCGGTGAAGGGTGGGCCGAAGTTAAAACCAAGTGTTTCTTAGTATCAATTAGTTTTATTTTAGCTTTTGCTGGGCTACCCCACAAAACGAATACTAAGTCGTCACGCTCGTCACTTAACAGCTTGATAATACTATCAGTAAACTGTTCCCAACCTTGATTATGATGCGAAAAAGCTTCGTGTGCGCGCACGGTCAGCACTGTGTTTAATAATAAAACGCCCTGCTCGGCCCAACGTGTCAAATTACCATGATTCGGTATAGTAAAATTTTGACCTTCAGCATTTAAGTCACTATACAATTCTTTATATATATTTAATAACGACGGTGGCGGTTTAATCTTATCAGGTACAGAAAAAGCCAAGCCATGCGCTTGACCAACATTATGATAAGGATCTTGTCCTAAGATTACTACTTTAACATCATCAAAGCCGGTAAGATTAAAGGCATTAAAAATTAAGCTACTATTTGGGTATATAGTAACGCCTGCTTGTTTTTCTTTGGTTAGAAATTGCTGCAAATCAGCCATAAATGGCTGATTGAATACATTGGTTAAATGGCTCTGCCAAGAAGCTTGTAATTTTTGCATATACCCTTCACCTTTCAATTTGCAGCGTTGTTGCGCGCCTGTCTCGCTGCTCATGTACTGATTTGTACACTCCGCCGCCCCCCTTCACACGCGCCTAGCTGCAAATCGAAATGCTCTGGGTATTTTGATCTTTTAGTACATCTTAAGCAGCAGGCGCGGCCGGTACTGAGAACATCGGTTCAAAGCTAGATTGTCCCGCGCCCCCTGCCCGGTCAGTTTCTCTGTTAAAATATACTGTATATCTTTTAGGTAAAGTTGCCAAGGGTTTATCTAATCTACTCTGAGCGGTTAAATTAACTGCTGGTTCGCAGACTGGTAAAGCAAAAGCTTCATAAGACGCTTTAGCGTTGGCTGAAAAAGAGGCTGTTGAGACTAAACCAAAAGCTAATTTTTTGAGAATAAAATAACTACCCATCAATGCAGCTACACCTGTTGCAACTCCGGTTGCATTACCTATACAACATGCAACTAATATTGCGATCACGGCATATCTTGAAATCTTAATCATATTTCTTTTTTGATTGACATTGAAATCATCTTCAGATTTACAAGATACCTCACCTACAAGTTGCTCAACTTTACTGTTCTTGAACAAACCTACCATATAATCTTTAGAGCTAGTTAAAAACTGATATAAGTTTTTACCATAAAATAGTCCATTAGTAACACCTAAAACGCTTATAACTGCTGCTGAGATAATGCTTGTCTTTTGCGAAAGACCCATCATGACATTTAATATCTTATAAGCTTCTGAACCAAACCAAAGTTGACCAAAGACCATTACCATACCTGATAGCGCCACAATCACCGTTTTAATTGAAAATAAACTGCTGAATTCAAAAGACTTGATATTACTTCTAAGATCCGAAAAACTGTTAATATTGAAATACTTTTTAAAATCCTTATAAGTTATATCTAAGATAGGTTTAAATAAAGCCACATTAGCCAAAGCGGTAATAGCCGCAAAAAAAGCTGATCCTGCTATTAATAACGCAAGGCTCCCAGTTATAGGCGCCGCAAATAACGCCGCAGCTGAAGCAAAGCCAAATATTAGCATCCCAGCTGGTACATAGATAGAGCTAAATAGTAAAACACCCATCGCTAGTCCCGCAAATATTATTAAAAACTGCAAGACATATTCTTCTGTCTTTGACAACTTTTGTTCTTGTTGAAGATTAGTCGATGGGTAAAATATGTTTTTTAAGAAATTATAAATATCCGCTTTGTAGAGAAAGTAACTGACTGCAAAGGCAGATAAACCAAACAATAAAACTGGCCCGAAAGAAAACAAGCCAAAGCCATAAACAGCTAAAGCACCTTCAGGAAAGGCGACTAAAAAAGCTAAGGCAAAAGCTACAACACCTAATAAAGTTTTATTTCTACGGCGAGCATCTCTGTATCTTTTAGTTGTATTGTCTTGGTTTACAGAATCTATATTCGGCTTGCTAATTCTATACCGTTGATAAAAGTCATTGTCATCAATATATTTATTAATAGCTTTTTTGATTAACTTCAACCCTGGGTCTTCTGCTTGATAACTCGGCTTATTAACATGGTCATTAAAAGCTTTTAGTAACTTCTTGAGAAATATTTCCTTGTCAGTTTGTTTTGTATTCCCTAACTCTTTTAGCTCTTTTAGCTCTTCACTTAATTGATGAACAAACTCATATCTTTTAGACTGTATGGCTGCATCTAAAATAGCTAATATATTTTTATCATATTTTTTACCCAAATAAAAAATACTAGTGTAATAAATGCGCTTGAAAAAATAGCCAATAGCACTCGACTGCTCTACCAACGCCAGTGTATTCAATTCTTTTTCTATTGACATATTTACCACCCCTACAACTTCAACACTACTCAAAAATCAATAGTAACTCTAAAGCCCACCAATTTCTATAGATTCCATATTCATCATGCGATAATAATCATAAGTCATATAATACTCACCATTATCCCCGGCCGAACTCCCCCAAGAATTCCTGACTTTAAAAACTTGTTTTTCATCACTATAACCTGTAATGATCATCGCATGACCGACGGCGTTATTTTTTACCTCATGAATAAACTCTTCTAAGCTATAAGCATCCTGCGGTAGTGCCCACAAAGCTGCTTTTTTCCCGTTAACTGGATACCCGATACTAGAACGTAGATTATCTGCATTCATCATGGTGGAAATTAAGATCCTGTGACCATTATTCAGACTTCTTTTGGCGTCAAAAGTACTGTTGGGATTTCTTAATTTATTCCAGATAAAATCTTTTGACCACTGACCGTGACTCAATTGTTTATACTCATCAAAAGATAATTTCTCATGTGTAAGCTCACTATTTTCCTCTAAAGGATATAGATGCGGACAAGTATCTTTGGCAACAACTCCATGTGTCCTGATGCGATTCAAAGAACACTCGACATCAAAACCATTCCAACCAGATAGATTACAATATTGGTCTTCATTGTAACTTGATATATCATCAAAATTTTGATCATGAACCTGATATGTATTACCTAACTCTAACAGACACTGTTGTGATGCATAATCACCAGTTTCTTTAATAGCATCCAAAGCAGCTGTCGTAGCAAAAGTTACACAAGTCCCATATGGCCCCTGATCTAGCACAGGCACATTGTTCATTTTAAGATCAATATCAAAATCTGCATCAGTAATAAAATTAGGGATCTGATTGATGCCGTTGATTAGTTTATCTCGTTGAATTAACTCAGCGGTGGCATGTAACTTGTTTTCATCCCGCTTGTCCAGATAAATTTTGTTCAATCTGACTACTTTGGTTTGCGGCAAGAGGCTTCTTGCGAAAGCTAAACCCAAAGGATTTTCTAGAGGAACTTCAACCGCTACTGTCTCATTGGTATGAGATTCAACAGCATAGGTAAAATTAACACCTAAAAGAGATATAAATAAGCTAAGTAAAACTTTTTTCATAGGGCTTCCATAATTCAAGTTAGTAGGCAAGCATTTTAACATGTCGATTGTAGAAATTAAAATTTATTTAAAATCTCTATTTGACTACCATACGCATCTAATACCATACACATTAAGTAACCACCACTTGTCAATCCCGACCAAGTGAGCGCAGCGAACGCCGGACCGGGATCTAGTAATGCTCGTTTATTTTTTGGAATTGGTATAAACCTTTAGCATATTCATCTTTATATCTCAGTAGCCTGGCCTAAATCTTTTACTTCCTCGCTCTTCATTCGAGACACCACTGGATGGTGGATTTCGATCTCGTCTAATAGGCCCTACAACAACACCTACTCCTGTAATAAAATTCGCAGCTGCACCTGTTCCTGGCGCCTCTCTGGAGATTCTTCTTCCCCCATTTATAACTTGTGGAGTCTGCACAATAACTGTTGGTAACTCTCTTTCTATAATTTGCCGAGCATAATTAATTGCATTCTCACCTTGCTGAATTAATTCAGCAATATTTTCATTAAATACTTTTGCTTTTGCTGCTCTTAATCCTCTTAATTCGATTAAGGCAGATAATATGGTATTTGCGTGGACACTATTAAGAATTAAGGTATCAATATTACGTTGTCTTGAAGCTATTATTCTACTCTCATATGCAGCGCTTTGGTCCTCATAGCTAGCTTCTGGTAAACATTCAATGCTCTTTAACATCTCCTTTAACACTTGGATAACATACCCTGCATTTGTAGCTGTACCAATTAATCTTAGCAGGTTAGCTTGTGTACCTAAGTCAGTACGCATTAACTCTATAAAGTCTTCGACACTTGCCGGCTGAAAATTAACTCCCGCTCTCTGTAAGATCTCATTAACTCTATTAGGTACATAGTAAACTGCAATCATTAAGGCTGTATAAACTCGAAGATCTGAACAGTTAAAATTATCATTTGGGCTAGTTAACACTCGCTCTAGTACATTTTGTAAAAATGTTTGTACTTCTCTATCTGAATCTGGATCTACTACTTGCCTTACAACATCACTAATACCAAAATCAACTGCATTTTCTGGTAAAGATCTTTGTACCACCTCCTCTAATAATCTTTGTAGTATTGCATTACGTCTGCTTATGCCTTTGCCGCCTCGATAAATCGCATGAATAACATTAACATCTGGTCTCTGTAAAATCATATTTACTATAGCAGCATATCCTCTTGAAGCTGCATGACTTAACGCAGTGAGACCTTCCTCATCTTGCCTATTAACATTAAGATCCGCTCTTCGTAAAAGCATCTCTACTACAGAAGCATGTCCTGCTCGGGCCGCAAAGTATAAAGCTGTATTCCCATAGCTATTTTCATAATTAACGTCAACCTTATCACCTACTGCTAAAATTGCTTGCACAGTATCACTATCACCATTATCAACTGCCGCGATGAGAGGTGTTGCCGATTCTTCTTCATTTACATAATTCACGTTAACATCGGGTCTTCGTAAAATTATCGCTACATGATTGGCTTGTTCTGCCATGACCGCATTATATAGAGCTTCATTAACGTCATTATTGATATGACCAGTATTAACATCCACCCTCGCTAAAACCATCTCTAATATTTCAGCATTGCCTTCTTCAGCGGCAACCCCTAAAGCAGTATATCCGTCATAATCTCTAGCACAAACGTCAATACCTTCTATCCTTAAAATTGACTCGACTAAAGTAGTATGTCCTCCTCTAATCGCTCTATGTAGTATAGAATTAACATTAGTACCATCTGCTAGAATTCTATTTGCTATTTCTTTTGAAACTATTTCTACTAAAACAGTATAGCTCTTTAGGGTGACTATCTCTAAGCAGCTAAAGAGCGATTGTATACAAACCCTTCTATCTGCTATGATTATTCCTACCACCGCAGTAAGTCCATTTTCAGCTGCAAGCATTAAAGCTGTAACGCCTTGAGCATTTACTTGATTAACATTAACGCCTTGCACTGCTAAAATTCTCTCTACTACAGTAGTATGTCCATTTTTAGCTGCAAGCATTAAAGCTGTCCAGCGTTGAGCATCTACTCGGTTAACATTAACGCCTTCTGCTGCTAAAATTCTCTCTACTGCAGTAGTATGTCCATTTTTAGCTGCAAGCATTAAAGCTGTAACGCCTTGAGCATTTACTTGATTAACATCAACGCCTTCTGCTGCTAAAATTCTCTTTACTACAGCAGCATGTCCATTTTGAGCTGCAAGCATTAAAGCTGTATTGCCACGAGCATTTACTTGATCAACATTAATGCCTTCTGCTGCTAAAATTCTCTTTACTACAGCAGCATGTCCATTTTGAGCTGCAAACATTAAAGCTGTCCAGCGTTGAGCATTTACTTGATTAACATTAACGCCTTGCACTGCTAAAATTCTCTTTACTACAGCAGCATGTCCATTTTGAGCTGCAAGCATTAAAGCTGTAACACGTTGAGGACCTACAAGACTAACATCAGCACCCGCAAATAAAAGTCTCTCTACTATAGCAGAGTGTCCTTTATCAGCCGCCATTATTAAAGCTGTATAGCCTTGAGCATTTACTTGATTAACATTAACGCCTTGCGCTGCTAAAATTCTCTTTACTACAGCAGTATGTCCCTTTTGAGCTGCAATCATTAAAGCTGTAACGCCTTGAGCATTTACTTGATTAACATTAACGCCTTCTGCTGCTAAAATTCTCTTTACTACAGCAGCATGTCCATTTTGAGCTGCAATCATTAAAGCTGTAAACCCAACAGCATTTACTTGATTAACATTAACGCCTTGCGCTGCTAAAATTCTCCGTACTGCAGTGACATGACCATACACCGCAGCCGTGAATAGAATGTGGTTGCCTCTTGTAATAACTGCATCGTCTAATTCATCGAGTAATACCCCAAGCCTATTCCATACTTCTATTCGGTTTTTATATGCAAATTTACAAAGATCTTGAAACTCACTCATTTCCGCCGAACATAAACCTAGCATCTGTTGGATAACATCTAAGCTTATCTCACTCAAATCGCGATCAATAAAATCATTAAATCTTCTTATAACTTCGCCTTGATTCTCAAAAACAAAATAATTTATATTTAGTAATCTTTGGAATAGTTTTTTATTTATAGCTGGCCAATTTAAGTAATAGCCGCCGTCATCACGCTCAGAAATATAATCACCCAGCTCCAACTCTTCACCTTCTTCTTTTAGATACCTGGACAATGTGGTAATATAGTTTTCACCTATTACTTGACCATCGTAACTATCCATTCCTCCCTCTACAACTTCATCCATAATCCTTTGCTGTATATCTTTCAAGATAATAATAAACGTATACGATTTACTAAACTCTACAGATAAATCTTGTAAAACCTTTGATCTATTCATTGACACGGTATAAGGATCTTGCATATTAGGAACAGAAACACCGTACCCCTGTTCTGCTGCTATTCTAAATACACGATTATAGGCGTGTACTTCACTCGAAATAGACCGAGCCACCTTGGTTACCAAACTGATTCTATACTTAAATAAACAATCGATTATATTTTTAGGCTTATTTATACCCCTCTCTAGATCAGCTATACGGTTATAATAACCAGGCGAACAAGCATCTATGCCAATTAGCAAAGACTGTTGCCAAGCTGCTTGATCACCAGCCCCTAAACGAGACCAGTGCCCATAAATTATCCTCAACAAATTAATTAGGGCATCCCTGCCAGAAAAAGTAGGGCGGCCATCGCTGTCAGTACCTATGTGCCTTTGTAATTGCGCCCTATCGCCTTCCGCAGGAAACAGTAACTCTTGCCAGTTATCAGGAACTGCTCCAGTTGATACTGTGAGAGCCGAACCTAATGGAATTGCGAAACAATTTTCTCTGTTTAATCGTGGCATAAAATTTATCTCCTAACTTACCCTATATGACATAAAACCCAGCTTTATAACTATCCACCTAACTCAATACTATAGAGCATAAAAATAGTTCTGACTTACTTACAATAGCCTTTAATGATATTTACTAACTCCAGAACAATGTATGTGTCTGGCTAAATATTACACTCTAAACTAGTAACCTTAAGTAATACTTAAGTTTTATTTAAAATCTTGATAACATATGGTTTTTTAATAACTTATAGGTTCATATGTCTACAAAAAACATCTTTTATGCTCAATCTGGCGGTGTGACCGCTGTTATTAATGCTACTGCTTGTGGGCTTATAGAGGCTGCCCGCCAACATCCCGATAAATTCGGCAAAGTCCTAGTCGGTAAAAATGGAATCATTGGCGCACTCAATGAGCAGATTATAGATACCAGCCATGAGTCTGATGCTGACATAGCTAAGTTAAGACATACTCCAGCAGGCGCTTTTGGCTCTTGCCGACATAAATTACCTGATCCACAAAAAGACATGGCGCCCTATAAAAAACTTATTGAAGTTTTTAAGAAATATAATATTGGCTATTTTTTCTATAATGGCGGTGGGGATTCCCAAGATACCAGCCATAAGATTTCGCAAGTGAGCAAACAATTGGGTTATGACTTGGTTTGTATCGGCCTACCTAAGACTATAGATAACGATTTACCTGTAACTGATACTTGTCCAGGCTTTGGTTCTGTTGCCAAGTACGTAGCAGTATCAATTCGTGAAGCAGGTTTAGACGTATTATCAATGGCAGAAAGCTCTACTAAAGTTTTTGTTATGGAAGTGATGGGACGTCATACCGGCTGGATAGCTGCAGCTGGTGGTTTAGCGGCCGAATCGTCCCAACAAGCACCGCATATTATTTTGTTTCCGGAAGTACCCTTTGACCAAGAAAAGTTTTTAGCCAAAGTAAAACATTCTGTAGAAAAATACAACCACTGCGCCATAGTGGTATCAGAAGGCCTAAAAGATAAAAATAATAATTTATTACAAAAAAGCGCTAATAAAGATTCTTTTGGTCATGCACAATTAGGCGGTATCGGCCCATTAATTGCTAATATGGTAACTGATAACCTTGGTTATAAAAACCATTGGGCGGTTTGTGACTATTTACAACGTGCTGCACGCCATATAGCCTCTAAGACCGATGTCGAACAATCTTATATGCTAGGAAAAATAGCTATTAAAGCTGCTTTAGATGGTTTAGATAACGTCATGTTAACTATAAAACGTGAAAGTTCTGAGCCGTATAAATGGTCTATTGGTAATGTGAATTTGGCAGAAGTCGCTAACGTTGAAAAAAACTTACCGAAAGAATTTATCAGTCTAGATGGTTTTCATATTACTGATAAATGTCGTGATTATTTACTACCATTGATACAGGGCGAGGATTATCCGCCTTATAAAAATGGCTTACCTGATTATGTGATGCTTAAAAACATATTAATGAGCATATAAATCAGTTTAAACAAGCGCTGCATGTTTTTAGCGTGCAGCTCACACTCTTTCTACAGAAGCTTCCATTAACTTTAAGATCTTATTTACATTCAACAATAAATTTTCAGAATTAATTCCGCGACACTCGCTTAAAAATTGGCGCCATAATCTTGCCCCAGGTTGATCTTTAAATAGCCCCATGTAATGTCTAGATAACTGTTTCCATGGGGTACCAAAATTTAATTCTTCTATCAGATAAGAATACAATTTTTCTAAAATTTCTAAACGCGTCTTAGATTGGTTATTGAATATTTCTTGATCAATCTGAGCAAGTAAATAAGGCGTATAGTAAGCAGCGCGGCCAATCATCACGCCATCGGTGTGCACAAGACTAGCTTTAATTTGCTCTATAGTTTCAAAGCCACCGTTAATATCTATATGCAAATTATTGAAATCTCGTTTTAAGCGATAGACCGTCTCGTAATTTAATTCTGGAATCGTTCTGTTCTGTTTGGGGTTCAGCCCTGTTAACCATGCTTTGCGTGCATGAATAATAAAAGTACTGCAGCCTGCTGATCTTACTTTATCAATGAAATCTGCTAAAAACTCATAACTGTCTTGATTATCTATGCCTATTCTAGTTTTGACCGTAATTGGGATATCTACGGCATCTATCATGGCTTTGACACAATCAGCAACTAGTTCTGGTTCAGCCATCAAGCAGGCCCCTATTTTGGCTTTTTGTACACGGTCACTTGGACAGCCTACATTGAGGTTTACTTCACAAAAGCCTCGGGCTTCAGCAAGTTTGGCACAAGATGCTAAATCCTTTGGTACACTTCCACCCAATTGTATAGCCACTGGATCTTCAGCTTTATGATAGTTTAGAAATCTATTTTGATCACCATAAATCAAAGCGTTAGCAGTAATCATTTCTGTATACAGCTTAATTTTTGGCGAAAATAGGCGCAGAAAATAACGGCAGTGACGGTCGGTTAAGTCCATCATTGGCGCCACAGAGATTGTTTTTTGACTCAGATCCAAATCACTAACTTTAATCTGATTGTCTGATGCTATCAACATCGTGCGCCCATATATCTAATTTATCTATTTTAAAACTCGTGGTATTATATACAATCTTGATGCAAACCTAAATAAGTAAGTAACTAATAAAGTAATAGAGTAAAAAAGCTTGGAACTAAGAAATGTTTGATAAAATCAGCCCGGGTAATAATATTCCCCATGAATTCAACGTGGTAATTGAAATAGCCGCTCATCAAAACCCCATCAAATATGAAGTAGATAAGACATCTGGTGCCATCTTCGTGGATAGATTTATGAGCACTTGCATGCACTATCCTTGTAATTATGGGTATATACCTCATACTCTGGCTCAAGATGGTGATCCTGCAGATATTTTAGTGGTCACGCCGTTCCCGGTGATTCCCGGTTCAGTGGTGAGAGCTCGGCCTTTAGGTTGTTTAATGATGACCGATGAAGCTGGTGTTGACTTTAAAATTTTAGCTGTGCCTATCTCTAAACTCTGTACCATATATGATAATGTTCAAAGTTATACAGATATGCCAAGTTTATTATTAAAACAAATTGAACACTTCTTCACGCATTATAAAGATCTTGAAAACAATAAATGGACTAAAGTTGAAGGCTGGCAAAGTAAAGAAGTTGCTATGCAACAGATTATGGATTCGGTTTCTAGCTACGCTAAAAACTAATCTATCTTCGATTATAAAAAGCCTAGTTATGACTAGGCTTTTTTATTCTGATTATATTTTTACAAATTGAACAATGTCATCATTTATGACTAAAAAAGTCTTAACAGTACTTTTATAATCTAATAACGTACTATAAGAATCTGTAAACGTGTGAGTCGCTTTTAATGATTCCGTATGATTAACAAAAACTGCATCAAATTGTTTTGCTGTAAGATTATAATAATAAGTATTGTCATGATTATCTGTAGTCAACATATAGTATTGACCGTTATGGTAGGCTAACTGTTCTAGCCACTGACCTTCAATTTCTGTCAAAGGTGACCAAGTCTTACCATGATCTTTACTGAGCCATAATAAGTTTTTGCCTGTTGAATAAGCAGCACTTGCTATTAACTTATTATCTACACTGAACATTTGTTCTACATAATCTAAAAGCTTTGCAGATTTATCATTCTTAAAGTTATGACTTAATAATGCTGATATATCAACTTCAACAGGAATTGATTTACCATCAGTATAATATAAGCTTGTTTTATCTGATGACCAACTAGGTTTCATATTCATGAAGAATTGTTTATTCAATATAAACGGTCCATCAGTGATGAATAATCCTTCTGGTAAACCAAAGTTATCCCAGGTAACACCATTATCTTTAGAAAAATATACTATCTGAGTTCTATTCAGGTTTTTGCCATTAAAATCCATAGTGACAATACCTACTGTATTATCATCCGTTGATTCATGGAAATACCAGTAGCTATCAGAATTCTCACTCAGCAGAGGAAATGTATGATTCATTGTCCATATTTGACCGTCAGTTGAGCTTAAAAGATAATGATACATGTTACCATCAGGTTTGGTACCTTGGAAAATAACAAAGATATTACTATCACTAAAGCCTACATCAATGTAAGATTTCAGAACATTGCCTTTAGTCATACCAGTTAAACTAGTTAATGATGTTGAGCTCTTAACTAGTTTATAATTTTTATCAACTGTTGTTGTAGCAAGCTCAAAGTTGGTGCCAGCCACTTGCAATTCCAATGTGTATGGCTGATCTTTGAAAGTGATTAGTGAGTAATCATTATCTTCATCGCTAACAAAATCTGAAAAGTCATAATTTGATATAACCGCCATGTCTTGTTTAGCCCAACCAAGGTTACAAAACCAGAGTGCTTGTATAAATAAAATATATAATAATGAACGTTGCAGACGCATAGTTACAGCTCCTTTTGATTAGTATAAGAAAAGTGTCTCAACATACGTGAGACTTGGCGCATTATATACTCAACAAAACCAGAAGTCTAAGCGTTATTATATATACCATCCCTCATAACCACTACCTCGGTGCTCTAGGATCAAAATCAGCTGTATGTCTATTAAACTCTTTAGACTTTCTTGCTTCCCTGGCCGGTGATGTAAAGATATAGTTCTGGATAAAACTACCAGCATACGATATAAATCTATCTGAGCGAGAATCATCAGCGAAAACAGCAGCGTCCCTTCTGTGCCAGCCCGTCCCCTGACTCAAATATCTTAATCGACTTATGGGAGCCGAAGTGGTTGTTCTACTTTCAGGAACAAGTGGTGTTGATGTTGGAACTCGATTAGCTTCTCCACTTTCAGTAACAGCGTCAGTTAATGTTTGTTGCATTAGTTGCATTGGAAGAAAGCCGCCATAATTAAGTTGCGTACTTGGATAGATAGACCGATGAGGCCAAGAAGTGTCATAAGGCGATTGAGGTGCAGAGACTGTAGGATATGGGCTCATTGCAGTTAGATTATTTATCACACCACTTGGATTAAACATGTACATAAAAACATCCTTTATTATTAGTATAATTGCACTGTATATAAAAACGAAAGCCTTAATCAAACGGATTTTGAATCACAACCGTCTCAGCGCGATCAGGGCCCGTTGAAATTAAATGTACCGGCACACCGGATAGCTCTTCAATTCTTTTGATATATTTAACAGCATTAATAGGTAATTGATCAAAGTTTTTGACACGAGCCGTGCTCTCAGACCAACCTGGCAATGTTTCATATACAGGCTCGCAACGAGCTAATTCATCAGTATCTAATAATGGCGAATCAATAGTTTTATTATTATATTTATAAGCCACACAAATTTTTACTTCTGGCAGATTATCTAAAACATCAAGTTTAGTAATACATATCCCTGTTGTGCTGTTAATTAAACATGAACGACGAAAAGCCACCATATCAAACCAACCGCAACGGCGTTTACGACCAGTATTAGTTCCTACTTCTTTACCTTTAGTTGATAAAATCTCACCTACTTCATCAAATAATTCTGTTACAAATGGCCCGCTACCTACGCGAGTAGTATAAGCTTTTGCTATGGCTAAAACATAATTTAAATATCTTGGACCTATACCACTACCATTAGCAATGGCACCAGCTGTAGTATTAGAAGATGTTACGAATGGGAAAGTACCATGATCATTGTCTAATAAAGCACCTTGCGCTGCTTCAAATAAAATATTGTGTTTATTATGCAAATGTTTTTCTAAATCAGCTGCAACATCTGACAAGATAGGTAAAATATCCTGTACCTGTTCTAGAGCTTGATCAGCTAATTGATTTAATTCAAAACCTTTATGATTATAATAATTTTTTAAAACGAAATTATGGTAGTCTAAAATTTTTGCTAATTTATCAGTAAATTTTTGCGGGTTAGTAAGATCTAATAATCTTAAACCACGACGTGAAACTTTATCTTCATAAGCAGGACCAATGCCCCTGACCGTTGTACCAATAGCAGCTTGTCCTAAGGCCTGCTCACGAGCTCTGTCTAATTCAGCATGGTAAGGCATAATTAAAGGACAGGCACCACTAATTTTTAATCTAGAAAAGACATCAATATTTTTATCCACTAACATCTTTAATTCTTGCAGTAAAGCAGCAAGATCAACAACGACGCCATTACCAATGTAGCAATTTAGATGTTTATGCAGTATACCTGAAGGGACTAGTTTTAATATAGTTTTTTCGCCATCAACAATTAGGGTATGACCAGCATTATGGCCTCCTTGATAGCGCGCAACAGCATTTGCTTTTTCACTTAATAAATCTACTAGCTTTCCTTTACCTTCATCTCCCCACTGACTACCAATTACTGCGACTACACGACCAAAATTCATTACTACATCCTAACTATTATTACTAATATTATTAATATTATTACTTCTTATGAAAATATTTAAAAAACTCTGAGTCCGGACTTAACACCAAGACATTATTATCAGCAGCAAATATACTATCATAGGCTGATAAGCTGCGATAAAATTGATAGAACTCTGGATCTTTATTATAAGAACTGCCATAGATACTAGCGGCTTTGGCATCAGCTTCACCACGCATGATTTCGGATTTTTTAGCCGCTTCAGCTATAATCTTTTTACTGTTAAAATCTGCCGTTGCTCGCATTTGTTCAGCTTTCTTTTGACCTTCATAACGATGGCCATTAGCAACAGTTTGTCTTTTTGTCCGCATACGGTTATATACAGATTCCCTAACTTCTTCAGGCAGATCGATACGTTTAATACGCATATCAATGATATCCACACCTAAAGTAGTTGCTTTTGTTTTTAAAGTATCTCTAATTTTGAGCATTATTTCTGTACGATTCTCAGAAACAACCTCTTCCAAAGACTTTCTACCGAATTCTGCTTTTAATGAGTCAGAGACTTGTGGCTTTAACAAGTCAATGACACGATCAAACTCATTACCTGTTGTAAGATAAAATTGATAATAATCTCTAATGCGCCACTTAACAAAATAATCTACATAAACGTATTTTTGGTCTTTGGTAGGAATACGTTCAGGTGTTGAACCAAGGGTTTGTAATCTGGTATCAAATAAAACTACGGAAGTAATTAACGGCAATTTCATTTGTAAGCCTGCTGTTTTAACTATAGGCTGATTAGCTTTAACTAATCTTATTTTACCAAGCAATTTTTCCATAGCCACGAATCGTTGATCAACAACATAGAAGCAGCTAAAAAATAGGACTAAAACTGCTATACTTAGGCCCGCAATAAACTTAGGATTTAATTTCATATTATTCTTCTCTCGCTCAATTCCTATTAATTAAGGCCACCACGCGCCACGCTTGGTACTCTTCTAGAACCAGGTGATCGACTAGGTTCTTCAATTCTATCGCGCAAACTACCATACCTTGATGAATCATCCCCTGAATTTTTCGACGGCTCTCTTGATAAGCGCTCATCTAATGCTTGCTTACCACTCATACTACTATCTGCATCATCTAGTAATAATTGATTTTCACTTTTAGATGTCGCTTTCACTCTTGGTTGCAACGCACTAGTCAAATTAAATTTATCTAATGGCAGCACTAGGACATTATTTGCTTTACTGTCAACAAAAATCTTTGGTGTAGCTTTAAGCGTTTTTTCAATCGCACCTAGATATAATCTATTGCGAGTTACATCTTTTGCTCGAGAATATTCTGGCAAAATTGCATTAAACTTAGATACATCACCCTCTGCAGCTAAAACAGTTTGCGCTACATATGTATTAGCATCTTGAATAATGCGTGCTGCGTGACCTTCTGCCACGGGAACTACTTTGCGCTCGTAGGCCTCTGCTTCATTTTGGTAACGTATTTCGTCTTCTTGCGCTTGTATTGCATCATTGAAGGCTTCTTTAACTTGCTGTGGCGGTAATACTGATAAGATTTCTACACCACGAATTTCCAATCCAGCTTGATAATAATTCAAATTCTGTTCCACCAACGCCCTGATCTGATCACCTATTCCCCTAGTCGATAACACTTGATCGAGGGTTGATCCAGCTACCACTTGACGAATCGCTGACTTACTTGCTTCCGACAAGCTATCTTCAGCGCTACGCACTTTAAATAAATAATTCTGTAAATGATTAATTTTATATTGCACAGCAACAGCAACTGTAACAAGATCAACATCTTTAGTGATTAAATCTTCTTCAAAGTTTTTCTGGTGGACAACACTAGTATTAACAATTTCTTTTGAATAAACTCCTGGAAGCAACCAATGTGGACCAGGCCCCTGAATTCCAATATATTTACCAAATCTATAATTTACAGCTTGCTCACCTGGCTCAACTTTATAAAAACCAATTATAGCTAAGAATAAAACAGTGATGGCTACAAAAATAGCTAAGAAGGTTTTGCCCTGCTTATCAAAATCATCTTTTTTAAAGTTAAAATTTCCAGAACCAAAGTCTGGCTTTTTCTTATCACTAACGATATCTGAAAACCATTTTTGTGCTTTTTTAAATAATTCGTCTAAATCTGGAGGGCCCTGACGATTACCACCATTGTTTCCTGGTTTATTAGAATCACGACGACCCTTAGTATCGTTATCATCTTCATTCCAAGATAAATGATTATTTGCATCCATATAATTTCTCGAGTTTGTTAATTAATCTAATATATAATCTTGCCAGCTATTATCTTCATGAGCAAATATTCTTTGAATCTCTAAAATAGGGACCCTAATAGCTATAACCCATGCCTGCTCTTCTTCTATCATATCTTCAGTTTTAACCGCACCGATAGAAAACAGTTTTGATCGAATATCTCCACGAGAAAACGGAATTTTAAGTTTTAACTGTACGATTCCTTTACTCAATCTTTCAACAATTGCTTTACGTAATAAGTCTAGTCCAAGATTATCTTGCGCGGAAATAAATACTTTAGTTATAATTCCAGCATCATTATATTCTACCTTTGGCTTGAAACCAGCTATATTGTCAATTTTATTGTATACCTGAATAGTAGGCAATTTATCCGCGCCTATCTCTGCCAAAACTAGTTCGACTTGATCTAACTTTGCACGGTATTCTGGGTCACTTAAATCAATAACTAATAATAATAAATCAGAGCTAGCTGTTTCTTCAAGAGTTGCTTTAAAAGCTTCTACCAAATCATGTGGCAAATGCCGAATAAAACCCACTGTATCAACAAAGATAACTTTCCCCACATCTGGGATATGCATACCACGTAAAGTCGGATCTAATGTTGCAAATAATTTATCAGCGGCATAAACATGCTCTCCTAATAATTGATTGAATAACGTAGATTTACCAGCGTTGGTGTAACCAACAAATGAGACAGTCGGAATAGCCACTTTACGGCGAGCTTGTCTATTTTGCTCGCGCTGCTGTCTTACTTTATCAAGCTTGTTATTAATATGCTCTATTCGAGCACGCAGCAAACGACGATCCGTTTCGAGCTGAGTCTCCCCTGGGCCACGTAAACCAATACCACCCTTTTGTCGTTCTAAGTGAGTCCACCCCCTCACTAGGCGAGTCGCCATATAATTTAATTGTGCTAATTCAACCTGAAGCTTGCCTTCAAAAGTTTTGGCGCGTTGCGCAAATATATCAAGAATTAACCCAGTACGATCTAAAACCCGACATTGTAGAACTTTTTCAAGATTACGAGCTTGAGAGGGTGATAAACTATGATTAAAAATAGCGACGTTAGCTTTAGTTGCCTGCACAAGCAAACGAACTTCTTCTAACTTACCCGTACCTATAAAATATTTGCTATCGGGAGAAGTCCTACTACCAGAAATACTGCCAGTGATATAAACACCTGCTGATAGAACTAAGGTTTTGAACTCGGTGTAATCTTCAATATTGTGCTGTTTGGCAAAATCAATATGAACTAATACGGCAATGTCACCGCCTTCGGGACGATCAAACAATTTCTACTCCAAGTTATTTTATAGATCTCCAAAAAAATAAACCCATCTATAAATATTCTATAAAATATAGATAATGTTTATTGCTTAGAGATTAGAGATTAAGGTCTTAATAATCGTTTTGATTAAAATCTTGCATGAAATCATCTGGTCCTGATAATTGTCCAGATGCTGACGACATTCCACCTTGCCCTAACATACCACTTACCGGGCCACCGATAACGGCACCAGTAGTTTGACCATTTGTTGATGTCAATTTTACGTTGCGCGCAGGCACAATAGTAGAAATAGCATGCTTGTAGACCATTTGGCTAACTGTGTTCTTTAATAAAACAACGAACTGATCAAAAGACTCTACCTGACCTTGCAGTTTAATACCATTTACGAGATAAATTGCTACGGGTACACGTTCCTTGCGTAAAGTATTTAAAAAAGGATCTTGTAACGACTGTCCTTTCGACATCATATTCTCCTTCATTGAATTAACCGGGTTTGGCGTATTTGACATGGCGTTATCTTATTATCTGTTGTTATTATTACTTATTAATTATTATCCCGTTGATAATTATATACTATAAAATAATAAATCAAAACTTTAGTAATTTTATTATTTCAGCTTTGTAATCAGTTTCATAGACATTTAACCAATGCGTGTTACCCCATAATCGCAGGCCGTTTCTCAACCAAGTTAACTGCCTTTTTGCCAGCTGCCGAGTTGCAGATATGCTATTTTCGACCATACCTTCATACTTTAACTCACCTGCTAAATATTGGCATATCTGCTGATAACCACAAGATTTCATTGCCGGCAGGACTGGCGAAATATTTGGATTTTTATACAATGATTCAACCTCTGCAATAAATCCATCATCTAGCATCATATGAAATCGAGCAGCTATGACTTCGTGCAGCTTTATTCGAGGGCTAAGCTGGTTTTTATATACATTAATTTCTGGTGGCTCAGGTGCCAGAATTACATTCGTGCAGGCAAAATTTTTGAATTCGCTAAACGTACCTGCAGTTTGTTTTAATAATTCACTCATAGGTTGCCCAGTTGCGATGAAAACTTCCAGCGCACGGATAATTCTCTGAGTATCATTGGCATTAATTTTTTGGGCTGTAATGGGATCAATAACTGCTAGATCATTATAAATCTTTTGCAGACCATGTTCCCTGATCAAGTTACCAATGTGCGAGCGAATAGCTGGATCACTACTTGGTAACTTCGCTAAACCATTAAAAAGTGCATTAAAATACATCATGGTACCACCAACCAAACACGGAACGCGGTTATTAGCATGTGATTGACGTACTAATGTTAAAACATCTTGATAAAAGTCAGCAACAGTATAAACATCAAAAGGCTCTCTGATGTCCACTAGACCATGTGGCACCCTATTTAGTATATCTTGAGTCGGTTTACCACTACCTATGTCTAAACCTTTATAGACCATAGCTGAGTCAACAGAAATAATATCAATGGGGAACCCTAGATCATATAATTCTATTGCCAAACTGGTTTTGCCAATGGCAGTGGGGCCCATGATGCAGATGACTTGTGGCTTATTAATAGACATAGTGCTGGAATATTATACAGTCAAAAAAATTTCGAGATCAGCAGGCAATAATTTTTTATACAAATGCCGACCATTAAACTCTGGACCATCATACTGAATATTAGCCAACTTATCAAGTATATTAACTTGCTCAGATATTAATAAATTACCCTCTAAACGGCCTAACGCTAGATTGGCTAATTTCTTAAATAAACTTTCATAAGATCCCAATGAACCTAAACTTGAACTTGCACTGAAATAATCATACATGACTTCAAATATAAGCTGAGGCTCAGCAAACTGCAGTACAGCCGGCACTGCTATAATTTTATTGTCCTGAAGAACAACACCCAGTTGCTCTAAGTTTGCTATAAATTCAGCTGAGAGGTCCCCGGTTCGATAACTAGATACAATATTTAGATGATGACTAATTAATTTTTTATTTGCTTGCCATTGGCTTTGTAGTTCTTGCCAAGCAAAATATTGATAACTGCGCGCCAGATCAACCAAATAATAAATATTTGCTGTCTTATCGAAAGTTATCACCAGACTATTATTAATATTAGCTATAATTTCACCCAGTAGAAGCCGCGGGGAGGTTGTCTTTGCTGGTTGAGTATTGTGCTCCACAAAAAAATTAGCTGAATTGGCAAAATTTTTACTAGATTGAACTTTTTGCAATATAGCAGGAATATTCAAACGAGCTGAACGATAAACATCACAATTTGTTATTACCTTGGGTTCAATTTTACTTTTAGTTTCAAACTGACTGCCAAAATTATTATCACTAATATCAATAATACCACTAGTATCTTTATGTTCTAATAAAACCTTACTTAACTGTTGAGTGATAAACTGATGTATCCAACGCGAATCATAAAATCTCACTTCATGTTTAGTTGGGTGGACATTGATATCAAATTGATCAGGATCTATTGTTAAATATAATATATAACACGGGTGGCGACCAGCTGGGATCAACGTTTCATAAACATATTTAACCGCATGCAGAATCAACTTATCACGAATAATTCGATTATTTAGAAAAAAATATTGTTGATCGGTTTGGCTACGGTGATAATTACAGTTACCAACCCAACCCTCAAGCTTAATACCTTGTCCTTGACTGGTAAAATGTACCGCATTCTCAATAAAATTTTTACCAAATATTTTTTGCACACGTTGATGATTACCATTAGCGTGAGTATTAATCAGTTTATAAACCAGCTTCCCCTCATCAATCAAAGTAAAGCTACAGTTAAAATTACTCAAAGCTAGTTTTTGGAAGATATCAATAATATGAATAAGCTCTGTCTTATCCGCTTTTAAGAATCTTCGGCGTACCGGTGTACTGTAAAATAAATCTTGGACAGTTATCGTCGTACCAACCGGATGCGCATCTTCAACAATTTTATAATTTTCAGGATTTTCATGATCAACTATCAAGCTATAAGCCTTATCACTGTCAACCTGGCGCGATGTAATCTGAACTCTTGCAACAGCACAAATACTCGCTAAAGCTTCACCACGAAAACCAAGGCTTGTGATATTATCGAGATCTGCAAGTTCTTTTAGTTTACTTGTAGCATGCTGACAAATAGCTAATGGCAGATCATTTTTACTTATACCAGAACCATTATCACGAACACTAATTAAATTATTACCAGACTTTCTGATACTAACAACAATTTCTGTACTCCCAGCATCCAAACTATTTTCAATAAGTTCTTTTATAATTGAAGATGGACGCTCTATCACTTCTCCAGCTGCTATTTGATTAGCAATTAATGGTGGCAATAATTGAATGATATCAGCCATAGTTATCGTTTCGCTTGAATCAATTCATCTGACCACGAAGGCCTTGGGTACATTTTGAAATAAGATTTAATACCTTTATAGATACTATAAGCAATTTTCTTTTGATGCACTGAAGATAATAAGTCACGTTCGCCACGTGGATTCGAGATAAAACCTGTTTCGACTAATATAGATGGTATATCAGGTGAACGTAAGACCATAAATGCTGCTTTTTCTACACTCGATTTATGCAAATCGGTTATTACAGCCATTTGCTGAAGAACTTTATTGGCCACTTGGTAGCTTGCACGATTAGATGCTGTTTGCGACAAATCTAGCAATACAGTGGTTAACATTGGATCTTTATTCTCTAAATGCACGCCACCAACAAGATCAGAAGCGTTCTCATGTGCAGCCAACCACTTAGCCATTTCACTCGTCGCCCCGCGCTCAGAGAGTACAAAGACAGAAGAGCCTGAAGCACGTGTATCTTTAAAACCATCTGCATGAATAGACACAAATAAATCTGCTTGGTTAGCACGGGCTTTTTCTGTTCTTTCTCTTAAACCAATATAGTAATCACTCGTGCGTGTTAATACTCCCCTGATATCTTCATCTTGATCAATATAGCGCTTCAAATAATAAGCAACTGAAAGCGCCACATCTTTTTCCCTTGTACCTGATTGGCCAATGGCACCTGGATCCTCGCCACCATGGCCTGGATCAATAACAACCGTAAATTTTTTCTTAACATAACTATCTATTGAAGTTAAACGAGGCAAAGGAGCATCAGATCCGTTTACTTTAGCTAGATCATTATTTTTAAATTTATTGGTCTGTCTTAACACCGCCGCTTGTGTTTTATCTTCAGGAAAAACAGTCGGAGACACCGACTGAGAAACTGTTTGACTACTGCTAATTACGGTGTCAGGTATAAATTTATTTTTAACATCAATAACTAGTCTATGGCTGGTGACACTACTGACTGGCGGTATGGTAAATAATTTGGTTGCTACTTGGCTTTTTAAGTCGAACACTAAACGTAAATTATTATTTTGTTTCGAATAACGTAACGTATTAATTTGGGTGTTATTAAAACTTATATTTTTTATTACTTGCGGGCTAGCTAGCACAGCATTTTTTATATCAACTACTAATCTATTAGGACTTTCTAAAGTAAAATTGGTATATTCTAATTTATCCGGCCTTAACAATTTTACAACTTTACTATTTTTTTTTACTGGCTTAGGCGCTTCCACCTCAATATCAACAACGATACGTGTATTATTTTGCCCTGGCCAAAGCCTAATACTATTAATGGTCGTCTGCGCAAAAAGCGCTTGGGTCATAAATAATAATACTACAGAAATATTTATTCTCGCCATTAAAACTTCAATCCTTTTGCTACAACAAAACAGGTTTATAAATGCTGATAATTGACTTCAACACTTCTTGCTGAATCTTTAAACTCAACATAATCAAATTTTAAATTTATATCTGCATTTGGCAATACGTCTGCTGCTTTTTCCGCCCATTCAATTAATATAATTGAAACATTATCTAGACTGTTATAGATTTCTTCTAACCCTAAAAAGTTAACTTCTTCTGGGGCTGAAAGCCTGTATAAATCCAAATGATACACATTTATCCCGCCGAAATCATAATGCTCCACCAACGTATAAGTAGGACTTTTTACCTTACCTTCCCAACCAAATGCCTGTATAAAATACCTACTAAAAGTTGTCTTACCCGTACCTAAATCACCCGATAAGTAAACCAGTAAATTTCTATTATACTTTTTACAATCTTTAGCCATTTTTTCGGCAAAAGATTGCATATCGTCTTCATTTTCTAAAATTATTGGCTTCATACAAAATTTAACAACTTTCTTAACTCTAATAATAAATCTGTTGCGACCATGCCTCGCTCACCATATTTTTTTGCCTGTAGATCACCTGCTTTAGCATGCAGATAAACTCCTAAACAACTAGCCTCAAATGTATTAATCTCCTGGCTCACTAAACCAGCAATGATTCCAGACAGTATGTCCCCCGTACCAGCAGTAGCCATACCAGGATTACCCAATGTACATAGTGCAAGATTATTCCCTTTACAGATCAAACTACCTGCTCCTTTAAGAACAGTCGTAGCTTTATAATCAGCGGATATTTTTTGTACAGTGGTCAGACGGTCATGAGGTAGATTATCATCAGTCAATGGCGCTAAAAGTGCTTCTGCCTCACCAGCATGAGGTGTCAAAATTAATTTATCTTTTAAGATATCTGATAACCCATCTGATAAACCATTTAAGACTTTTATTTTTTCATTATAGCTTTCAGCTAATAGTCTTAACCCATCGGCATCAATAATTATTGCTTTAAGTTTTTTAGTATTTTCATTGTTTTCTAAAATACGCTCTAGACAGTTTATACTAAAATCAAAAATTTCTTTCGCAGTGACATCAGTTCCTAAACCTGGCCCTAGGATGACTACTGAAGCTTTGAGTAATAATGCTTCTATAGCTACTTTATTATCAGAGCTCACAACCATCATCTCTGGATGAGTCTGATTTAGCCAAACATTATGTGCATGATCTGCAACTAAAGTCACTAGACCTGCCCCAACTCTTAACGCTGCTGTCCCTGCCATAATAATAGCGCCTGCCATGTTACGACTGCCGCCAATAACTACAACATGTCCAAACTGATGTTTATAACTATCTTTAGGTCTATCGGGTAGCTTTCTTTTAATTAAATCATCAACCCACTCTTGAGTTATAGCCCACGGTTTATTTAAACCTTTGTCTTCACTATTTATAGTTATAGCTGGCATAACTACAGCTGATTCTTCTAATTCACTCTCAAAATTTTCTGGTTTATTTTTGATTAAAAAATTACCAATATAATATTTAAGTTCTTCAATACTATCTTCTATGTCTTCCAGAGCTAAATGAGAATTGCGTTTTGCATAAGCTTTAATGTCTGGTCGCCATCTTAAAGCTAGTTCTTTAATAGTCGAGACGTCAATTATTCTGTAATGAAAATAATTTTCTAACTTAGGCATATATTTATGCATAAAGCGACGATCTGTACCTATACTATTGCCGCATAACGGCGATTGACGTTCTGGAATCCATTGCTTAATAAACTCTAAAGTAAGCATTTCAGCTTCTTCAACACTCACTTTACTTTCTCGCACTCTATTTACCAAACCACTATTGGTATGAGTTTTAATACACCAATCATCCATTAAAGCTAATTTAGCTTCTGGCTGATAAATTGCCAGCATAGGGCCACGCGCGATAATTTCAAGATTTTTATTCGTTACTATTGTGGCTATTTCTATAATTACATTTGTGTTGTGATCTAAGCCCGTCATTTCTAAATCGAGCCAGACTAGGTTACTAGCTGATTTTTTGTGGTTCATTTTCAGTTGATGCCCAGTTTATGTATCAAGTTTTATATTATTTGCATAAATTTTAATTTATAATAGCCTGATCTAGTACTAAAAATAGACCACTTTGTAAATTTTAAGCTAGATTTAGGGCAGAAGCCAGATAAAATGTCGAAAAGAAAACTTAGCCTCAATCAACAACGTCGCATTAACAAGAACCAAGATAAAATCCTTATTAATGCTGATTACAATACTGGTTTAGTTGGCTTGATAGTAAGCCACTATGGTGACTTGGTCAGCGTTGAAAATAATCTTGGTAAAATTATCAAATGTAATTTACGTCAGAACTTGCCGGCGTTAGCTGTGGGTGATCAAGTTCTATATCAAGTAGATGATCCTACAAAAAAAGTCGGTATTGTTAATAAATTATTACCAAGAAAATCATTATTAACTAGAACCAACTCCACTGCTCAGACTAACAAACCGATTGCCGCTAATCTTGATCAAATGTTTATTATTTTTAGTTTTGAACCTGAGCCGCAGAGTCTGCTGATTGATCAATTTCTGATCACTGCCCATGTTTGCAACATTGAACCTATTTTAGTATTCAACAAACTTGATTTGTTCGAAAGGTTGGATGAACACAATAAAGATGATTTCAATAAAATTACACAAATAAATAATCTAATTAATATCTATGAGAGTATAGGTTATTCGGTTCTAAAAACTAGTCTACATAATGCCTCGACTATTAAAATACTAGAAAAACATCTAGCTGATAAAAAATCATTATTAATCGGGGCTTCTGGGGTTGGAAAATCTAGCCTATCTCAACAATTACTCCCTAACGCAGTAATTAAAACTGGCGAAATTAATGAAAAAACTTTGTTGGGACGGCACACCACTAGCGTATCAAAACTATATCACCTGCCCAACAATGGCGATTTAATAGATGCCCCGGGGATCCGTGAGCTTGAAGTTGCACATATGTCCCAACAGGAAATCGAAGCTGCTTATCCTGAATTTGCCCCTTTCTTAAAAAAATGTAAGTTTCGTGATTGTATCCACGAAAAAGAACCTGATTGTGCATTTAAGACGGCGGTAGCCGAGGGGTTGATTCACAAAACCCGCTGGGATAACTATAAAAGATTGCGATCCAGCTAACATATGGTAAAATTCTCTGATGGCTTACACCCATTAACTAAATCCGAGAACTATATGCTAGAAAACCTTCAAGACAATCTTAGTCGATATCACGCCAAACTAAAAAATCAAGTAAATAACCTAGACAATTCAACAAGTTACCAGATAATGGCTTTTTACAAATTTGTAACTAAACCTATCGAAGCAGACGACGTAGCCAAACTACGTGAGGTTTTTTTAGACAAGCTAAAAGCTTTAAATATAAAAGGCACTATTTTACTAGCTTCTGAGGGTATTAATGGCACGATAAGCGCAAATTCTCTTGATAACCTTCATGCTACATTAGCATTTATTAACTCTACCACTGAGATCGGTGAAATCCCTGCTAAAGACGTTAAGTACTCAACAGCCCTATTTGATCCTTTCCGTAAACTAAAAGTTAAAGCGCGTGCTGAGATTGTAACTTTAGGTTTAGGCAAAATAGACGTCATTAATAAAACTGGTGAGCATCTTAATGCTGAACAATGGAACGAATTGATAGAAGACCCTAATACTATTATTATTGATACACGCAATAGTTTTGAATATAAAATGGGGACATTTAAAAACTCGATTAATCCTGATACCAAGACTTTTCGAGAATTACCTGAATACATCAAAAATAATTTAGATAAAAATAAAGATACTAAAATAGCCATGTTTTGTACAGGTGGTGTTAGATGCGAAAAATCTACTGCTTATCTTAAAGAACAGGGTTACACCAACGTCTATCATTTACAGGGTGGTATTTTAAACTATTTTGAACAGACTACCGCTGAAAATAGTTTATGGGATGGACGCTGTTTTATCTTCGATGATCGCATAGCGGTTGATCAAAATCTAAATCCTGTAGGAATTCCTGAAGATTATATTAATTACGGCCGTCGCGATTTAATAGCCAAAGATAGTGAGTATTAATACCATTCACGCTAATCATAACCTTTAGGGCGAATGACCATTCGCCCTACAAAAGATCTGTAATTAACCTAAACTATTTTACCGAGGCCCCAATCTGTATCTAAATGAAGGCATTGCAGTAAATTCTTCGCATTCGGTGACCATCATACAATCTTTAGATTCTATAGGATCTATAGGAACATCGGTGCCGGATACGCAGATACCATGCTCAAACTTCTTAAATAAGTTCATGATATCCAAATTAAAACCTTTTAACCTAGTATAAGTGGCACAAAAACTATTAGTAACCACTGACTGATTTAGAAAAACAATTTCTGATGGTAGATCTTTGTAGAGTTTATAATAATTATTAATATAGTCTATATCAGCAAGTTCAATTTTACTTATATCTAGGAGCTCGATAAACTTTAAATATTTTGGGTCATATAATCTAGGTTCTAAACTCAGCAAACAAGTTAATTTACCATATGTAAACCAGTCTTCACTTACTATGTCGATTAGTCCAGTGCTCTTCAAACGTAGAATATTTATAAATCTTCTCAAGAGTTTTTTATTAACTCTTTTAGAAACAGCATCAGGAGCTAAACAAACTATATCTTTATAAGTTGCATCACATCTATATTGACCAACCCATTTGGTAAACTCTTGTAGCTCATAAGCATTAATACCACATGTACCTATTTTAGAGTTTAAACATGCTAATGATGGCTGGGTATATAAATTGAGTTTTATAATAGGCGTCTCATCGTCATAAAATGACATGAACTTATTAAGAGTAATAGGACAACAATCATCTATTAATTTTTTCGCTAATAGCCTGCTATTTTTAGCATTGAGCGTTAATCTTGATGGACCTTGACTATAATTATCTAATGCGATTACTCGACTTGCATTACGTTCTATAATTTCATCTGGGGTTTTTGAGTATACTGATTTATAAAATTTATTGAACAATAACTCAACAGCCTCTATCGCTTTAAATATGTTATAATCTTTTTCAGTATCTTGATAGACAGTTATTATTTCTTTTAAGATATCAGTGGATAGCTTTGCAACATCTAATTTATTAAAAATAAAGTATGCTAATTCAGGCTTATTTTTAATGAATTCCGATACAATTTTAAGTTTTTCTTCATGTTTTTTAATATACCATTCCGGATTCAATATTGGCCTTTTATAGGCTGATAAACTTCTCAATATTTTCTTATCAAATATTGATTGCTTACCTAACCAGAAAATTGCATTAGCTAACAATTCTTTCTTGTTTTGATATTCAATCATTGTTTGTGGCTTGATATTTTTACAAAGCTTAAATAACTTGCCACCGAAATTTCCGTGATTAATTTTCGTACTTGCAGCAAGTATATAATCCCAGACATCGATCCTATATAGGCTATCAACAACATCAGCCCTGGGTGAAGACAATGAGAAAAAACAAATATCATTAGTCAGCTTATAAAGCATATTAAAATCTGGTCTTGCATAATCAAAAAATGATTGTAATTTATCTATAGCATTCCCCGGTAGAGTCTCTGATGTATTTAAATAAGCCCTTAGAAGAATATTTTCAATACTTATTTTTAAAATATCTTGTACTTCATTATCAGCAAAATATCTGTTTAAATAAAGAAGATTCACCTCTTTATACAGCTGCTCAAACTCCAGGTTATTTAAGGGCTTACTACTGATTGATAAAGCCAGTTTAGTAATAGAAACTAATATTTTTCTTGTGTATGCAGTTTTCCTGCAACTGCCTATCAATGGTAATTTATCTAAAAAGTTAATCGTCCTGCTTGATGTATCATACCGCGACATCAGCGACTCTAATGTTGGTATCTTAAAACATCTATATTGATGATTTGACCGCGCTAAATTAAATGATGTAACTAATTCTTCTGGTGATAGAGATCTATTAACCATACTCGCATATTGAGTATGCCTATATGCAATATAAAGCAAAACCGTATTCTTATTCATTAACAATCCTTGTTTTAGTTCCAACTCCTGTGGACTTAAATATTATATCCTATCTAGAATATTAGTGAATAAATTAGCCGCAGATAATGATCAGAAGATAAGGGCGAGAAATGCTATCTATAAGATCTAATCTGTGCGTTATCGTCTTGGTTTATCTTCGAGTTCGTCTTGTTTTGGAGAATTTTTTTCAGCAGAGTTATCTTCAGAAAGAACTTTCGGTGATGTATAAGCCGTTGTCAACGGCTTTTTTACTGAGTAAATGTTCAGCTATTAGAATTTTTGTCATCCAGAGCGAAGCGAAGGATCTCTTAATCTTCAATCTGAGATTCCTCGACAAGATCGGAATGACAGGGGCGTAGATTCCTATACGGTGAACGCGTACTATCAATCAGTTAAGAGTGAATATTACTAAAGAAAAAAACCAACAAAGATATAATAATTTACGCTTTTTTAACAAACTCTGACTTTAAGTTCATAGCTCCAAAGCCATCAATTTTACAACTTATATCATGACCCGCGCCAAAATCGCCGAGCTTAATATTTTTAACCTTTGTGCCTATCTTTATAGCTGAAGATGAACCTTTGACTTTCAGTTCTTTAATCAACAACACTGTATCGCCGTCCGTCAGCTTAGTTCCATAAGCATCTTTTATACTATCATCAGTCGACTTTTCAGCATCTGCAGCATTCCAGGCATGAAAACAATCTAGACAATTCCAAAGTTCACCATCAAAATATATATTTTTTAAACCACATTTTAAACATTGATCAAAAGCCATACTACCTCTTTAATTAAAAAATTTATAATTCAAAATAAATCTAGCTGCTTTCATTATATCTTGATGAAAAAATCTATCTGCTTCATAAAAAGCGACTTCATTACGTAAAGATTGCATAATCTTTTCTAACTGAGGTGATGACTTTAACGGTCGTCTGAAGTCTATACCCTGTGCAGTTGCTAGCAATTCAATAGCAATAATATGAGTATAATTGTCAAGCATTTGAATTAAACGACGAGCACCATAAGTAGCCATACTCACATGATCTTCTTGATTAGCTGATGTAGGTATGCTGTCTGTTACGGTGGGTGTAGCTAACGCTTTATTTTCACTCACTAAACTTGCCGAAGTTACTTGCGCTATCATGAATCCAGAATTTATCCCACTATTTTTAACAAGAAAAGCTGGTAAACCACTAAAATTAGGATCTACCAATAAAGCAACACGACGCTCGGATATCGAACCCAATTCTGCAATAACTAAAGCTAAATTATCCACTGCAAAGCCTATTGGCTCAGCATGAAAATTGCCGCCAAATAAAATTTTATCTTCCGTAACAAAAACTAAAGGATTATCTGTAACAGCATTAATTTCATTAGTGATGATCGATTTAGCGAATTCATACTGCTGCCAACAAGCACCGACTACTTGTGGCTGGCACCTAACCGAATAAGGATCTTGAACTTTATCACATAAATTACCTAATGATTTATCGTGTGATGCCAAAATTTCACTACCTTCTAATAACTTGTGTAACTTTTCAGCGACTAAAACTTGCCCCGGTTGATTTCTTACTTTAGAGATTAAGGGATCAAATGGCATGCGGCTACCCGCTATAGCATCGACCGCCATTGCACCTATACAAAATGTAGCATTAAATAACTGTTGTAATTTTATTACGCTATATACTGCTAAAGCTGTGGTAACCTGTGTGCCATTTAGTAATGCCAACCCTTCTTTCGAAGTAAAATTATATGGGCTACGTTTAGCTATTTCTAGCCACTGACTCGCAGCAATAATTTTACCGTCATATAAAACCTCTCCATAGCCAATTAATGGCGCAACTAAATGCGCTAAGGGCGCAAGATCTCCTGATGCACCAACAGAACCTTTTTCAGGGATACAAGGCAAAACGTCGTTATTAAACAAATACATTAATTGTTCTATGGTCTCTAACTGCACTGCAGAATAGCCCATCGCTAGCGTATTAATTTTTAAGACCAAAATTAAACGTGTTACTTCAGGACTAAGATAAGATCCAACACCTGTAGCGTGTGAAAGAATTAAGTTAACCTGGAGCTTACTTAAATCTTCGTCATTAATTTTTTGTTTGGCCAATATACCAAAACCTGTATTCACGCCATAAATTACGTCATCGTCATTAAGCGCATTTAATAAATACTCTCTACTTGCTAATATATTACTTATAGCTGTTTTTTCTATATTAATATTATAGCCACCATGCATAAGTTGACTTAAATCTTCTAACGTTAAATTACCTGGCTTCAATACAAAATTGATTTTGTTATTCATTCTTTACTGCTTATTTTTTTATTTTTTTATTTTTTACTATTATTTAATCATTGGTAAATTTAAATTATTTTCACGAGCACATTGAATCGCTATATCATATCCAGCATCAGCATGGCGCATGACACCTGTTGCAGGGTCATTAAATAACACGCGGCGCAATCTCATTTCAGCATCACTTGTGCCATCAGCAACTATAACAAAGCCAGAATGCTGTGAAAAGCCCATACCAACACCACCACCATGGTGAAAACTTACCCAAGAAGCACCACTTGCTGTATTTAATAATACATTCAATAATGGCCAATCAGATACGGCATCTGACCCATCTTGCATGCTTTCTGTTTCACGATTAGGACTAGCAACAGAACCAGAATCCAAATGATCTCGACCAATAGCAATCGGTGCACTTAACTCACCTGTTCTTACCATATTATTAAACTCAACACCTAATCTGTAGCGATCCTCTAGACCTACCCAACAAATTCTTGCTGGTAGGCCTTGAAATTTAATCTGCTTGCCTGCCATATCAAGCCAAGTGTGTAAGCTCTTATGACTAGGTAATAATTCTTTTACTTTTTGGTCTGTCTTATAGATATCTTCCGGATCACCTGATAACGCCACCCATCTAAACGGACCGATGCCCTTGCAAAATAATGGTCTTATATAAGCCGGCACAAAACCAGGAAAATCAAAAGCATTTTTTACGCCCTCGTCAAAAGCAACTTGTCTTATATTATTGCCATAATCCACAGTAGGTATGCCGAGTTTATTAAACTCTAACATAGCTTGTAATTGAATTTTAATCGACTCACGCGCAGCCATTTCAACTTTTCGTGGATCACTTTTGCGCAAATCTGCGGTTTGTTGTAAGGTCCAACCAATAGGCAAATAACCATTTAATGGATCATGCGCACTAGTCTGATCAGTAACCAGATCTGGTCTTACTCCACGCTTAATTAATTCCGGGTAAACTTCTGCTGCATTACCCAACAACCCAACAGAGACCATCTGTTTATTCTTACATGCTTGGTTAATAATACTCAAAGCTTCATCTAGATTTTCAGTTGCTATCTGCAAATAACCTGTTTTAAGTCGCTTTTGAATTTTTTCTGGATCACATTCTATAGCTAAAATACTTGCTCCAGCCATGGTTGCTGCTAGTGGTTGCGCACCACCCATACCGCCTAAACCGGCAGTTAAAATCCATCTTCCAGATAAATTATTATCAAAGTGCTGCCTGCCCATTTCAACAAAAGTCTCATAGGTCCCCTGGACAATACCCTGGCTTCCTATATAAATCCACGAACCTGCGGTCATTTGACCGTACATCATTAAATCTTTTTGATCTAATTGATTAAAATGCTGCCAGCTTGCCCAATTAGGTACTAAATTAGAATTAGCAATCAACACCCGCGGTGCATCAACATGAGTTTCGAAAACTCCGACAGGCTTGCCAGATTGAATTAGTAAACTTTGATTTTTTTCTAGCTTTTGTAATGATAATAAAATTTGATCAAAACATTCCCAATTGCGAGCTGCACGTCCTATACCGCCATACACGACTAATTCTTTCGGATTCTCAGCAACATCTGGATCTAAATTATTTTGAATTAAGCGATAAGCCCCCTCTATCTGCCAATTAGCTGTGTTTAAATTAAGTCCCCTAGGAGCTTTAACAATACAGTCACGATATCTTGTAGCCATGGATTACTTCACCATTTTTTATTATAGTTTTTTCAAAATTATATCCCAAATAATAACAAAGATCATAAGGGTGATTAACATCCCAGATAATTAAATCTGCTTGTTTATTAATCTCTATACTACCCAATGTATTATGCATCCCTAAAGCACGGGCAGCATTGATGGTAACCGCCTGCCATACTTCTTGTGGAGTTAAGCGAAAAAGCACACAGGCCATATTCATAATAGTAATTAAAGATAATACAGGCGATGTCCCAGGATTAAAGTCTGATCCGATAGCAATAGGAATATTTGCAGCACGTAATAGATCAATTGGAGGTAATTTATATTGCCCTAAATAATAATACGCACCCGGCAACAAAACAGCTGTGACTTGATGCTTTTGCATTAAATCAATAATACTTTGATCTGCATATTCTAGGTGATCGCATGACAGGCCATTAAACTCGCAGACCAATTCAGCACCACCTATTTTCGCTAATTGTTCTGTATGGCCTTTTATCACTAAGTTATATTCTTGCGCTTTTTTATACAATGGCCGTAACTGTTCTGGCGTAAACGCAATATTTTCGCAAAAACTATCAATAGCATCTATTAGATTATTTTTTATTAAATCTGGTAATATGTTATTTATTAAATAATTAATATAATCATCAGGTCTGTTCTTATATTCTGGCGGGACTGTGTGTGCACCTAAAAAAGTTTTTTGAATTGTAACCGGGTAATTATTAACCAAATAATTAATAACTTCGAGAATTTTTTTCTCTGAAGCAAAATCTAAGCCATAGCCAGATTTAATCTCTACCGTTGTCACCCCATTTAATAACATTTGTTTTAAACGTGCTTCAGCTAAACTTAACAACTCCTCAAAGCTAGCTTCACGAGTTTTCTTCACAGTAAAACTTATACCGCCACCTGTATGAGAAATTTCTTCGTATGTTTTACCTTTTATGCGATCAGTAAATTCTGCTTGGCGATCCCCAGCAAATACTAGATGTGTATGACAATCAATAAGGCCAGGTGTAATCCATTGCTGTTTTACATCTATAGCTTTATTACTGCTCTGAATCAATTTTTTTAACTCTGTTGGATCTTTAATTTCAACTAAATCAACTATTTTGCTATTATTGATAACAATGGCATTAAAAGCAGAAGTATTTTTAGCATCAACACTACAGGAAAAAATTTTAGCATTGTACAACAGTAAATCATTCATTATTATTCATCAGTCATACAAGCTGTATTAATATAATCTGCCAGTAAATGAGCACCTAAACGTGCTGTATTATTATCTTTATCCAAATTAGGTGCAAGTTCAACTAAATCAATTGTAATCACTTTGCCACTTGCTGCTAATAAACGTAAATAAGGCAAAATATGTTGTGGCATGACACCTAACGGTTGTGGTGCACTTACACCAGGGGCCGTGCAACTTGAGAACACATCTAAACATATTGATAAATAAATACTATCTTGATCTTGTAAGAAATCTGAAAATTCTTCTAGATGCGAATTACTAGAAGGATTAATCAATTCTTGTGCTTCAATAAATTTAACATCTAACTCTTGCGCTTGCTCATATAAACTTAAAGTATTAGCCGTTGGTTGAATACCGATACAAAAATAATTAAAATCTAAATTTTCAGTTTCACGGTCCAAAGCGATTTGGGTAAATGGCGTTCCAGAACTCCCTAGGTTACCATTCAACATTGGCCTTAGATCAAAGTGTGCATCAAAGTTAATAATGCCCAAATCTTGGGAATAGTCGGTATTAGCAATGCCTTGGTAATGCCCCCAAGCTGTTTCATGACCACCACCTAAAACTATAGGATGACAACCTGCCAATAAAATTTTTTCGACAACAAATCCTAAAGCTTTTTGTGCTGCTTCTAAATTTTTATCTGTACAATCAATATTACCAATATCATAGACGTTAATATAATTTGCGTAATTAAAAGGCAGATTAGCCAAATAATCTCTTAATTTATCTGGCCCTTGTGCAGCACCTATTCTACCCAGGTTGCGGGCAACACCTTCATCACAGGCAAAGCCAACAATCACAAAACTATAGTTATCATCTTCAGGAATTAACTCTTCGGATAAATCTATAAACTTAATAACCTGATGGTAACGTTCTGGAACATAGCTATCTACTCGTCCTTGCCAGTGACCTCTATTAGGAGGAGTATAATATTTGATCCAATTATTTTTAACTTCATTCACTAGGAGTAAATTCCAGGTAGATTAAAAATTATGATATAAAAAACGAATATTAAATGTAACGCTATTGCGGCATATAAGTTCCTTGTTCTAGCAAAAATACCACCTATTGCCAGATCAGCTATAAATGTAATTAAACTAAACTCCTGAAACATGGTTAGATTAAATTGCATACCTATACAACTGGCAGCAAAAACACTTACCCAAAAAACAAAGTTTTCTGAGCCATTCAAGGTTTTCAGAAACAAATTTTGCACAATCCCACGCACACAAAATTCATAGATTATAATATAAACCAAGTATATACAATAAACTAAACCCAAACTAGCCACGAGGTGAATATTGCGATTGATGGCTATTATATCTGGTATTAAAGCTATTTTGAATAATGGATCGGGCGGCAAAACAAGATTAAAATAGTTTGATACTAACTTTATCCCTACTGTCAACAAAGGTACTATAAGTATCAACATAATGCTCATAAAACCTACATCCATCATGTGTTTACTTAAATTCTTTGTATGCAAGCCAAAATAATCCAAATGGACGTCAAAATTTTTTATTGCATACGCAATAAATACACCTGCAATGACTGCTAAGATTACATGATAAACTAATAAGACATCAGAATTTAAAGTAAAACTAGCGTTTAGATAATTATTAAATCTACTTAATAAACCAATTACGGCTGTAGCAAGTATGATAAAAAAACTTAAATTAAGATAAGTTAAATATTCATGCGATGATCGAATATTAAGAGCCTTAAACTTTGCAAGCTTATACTCTAGATTATTTACCCTGTTATTGAAAAAACCTAAAACCTGTGCAAATACACTGTCTTTTGGGACTAATTCAACTATATTTATCTCTAGTAAGCAACATGGTGATAGGGTTTTGGCGGTGAGTTCAATTGAACTAAATTTATTAAGATTTTCCTCACCAATCGTGCCATATCGGTAAACTTCTTCTGTGATAGTAACTTTTTTCGCCATATCTTGCGACATGCTCTCTAAGTCAGCGTTTTTTAATTGCCTTTTGAAATCATAATAAGCATGCTTATATCTAGTGACATTTTTTAGACTATCAAAGTCACGTACTATTTTATTATTAGCGTAGACAATATCAACTTTACTTAAATTACTGTCTTCGATATAGGCCAAGCCCTGCGTAGCTGTTAAATACGTTTTTGTTTGTTCTACACTTCCTGATTCAATTATATATAAATGTTGTTTATTTGCAGGCTCTAATAATAATTGATTTTTTGATACAAAAATATACTTCATGCTTTCTGTTAAGTTAGCTAATTCTTTTGCACCCAACTCGGTTAAACTTGCAAACAAATTATGCTTACCTAATAAATCGTTGAGATCTATTTTATTTTTTAACATATGGTTGAAAATATCTGTACACAGCTCGCCAGTCTCAGTATATAGCAAGTCTATCAACTCAGAATACATTTGTGTATCTGTTTCGATGTTCTCAATAGCAACCAAATCGATAGCAACTACGGCACAGTCCTCTACCGCATGTAAACCATAATGCCATGGCGAATTGAACAGCGCAGCAAGTTCTGAAATCAACTCATTTGCTTTGAACTCATGTACAGAGGTTAGTTTCAAATCATCGCTGATCACATAAGCAGAGACCACACCTGAAATTAATAAATAAACTTTACGGGTTATCTCATCATGCTTAACGAAAAACACATCTTTATGGTAGTTTTCTAATCTAATATGGCGTTGGATACTAGACCAGTATTTTTTAAAGAAATCACCATAAGAACTATGGCTGAATAAATAATTTTTAAGATAAATTAAATCATTTTGACGCTGAATCTCTAGAGGATCGCGCTTGGCTACGAATTCGTCCATGTTAAACGTCCATGTTTTATTTGGAATATCTATAGTATAACTAATTGGCTAATATTGTCATATTTTTGCTAAGAGTTCATCATTGCAACAGCTGTATCCAACATTCGATTAGAAAATCCCCACTCATTGTCATACCAAGCAAGAACTTTTACCAAGCGACCATTAACTTTAGTTTGCAGAGAATCAACCACACTAGATTCTTTAGTATGATTATAATCGCAAGATACTAATGGCTCCTCAGAATAACCTAAAATATTTTTAAGTTCGCCATTAGCAGCATTTTTTAATACTTCGTTAACTTTGGCTGCCGTTAAATCTTTTTGCGCGATAAAAGTTAAATCAACAACTGACACATTCATCACTGGCACCCTAATAGCAAAACCATCCAGTTTGCCTTCTAGTTCTGGGATTACTAAACCTATAGCTGCCGCAGCGCCAGTTTTAGTTGGAATCATAGAATTAGCCGCTGCGCGAGCACGGCGCCAGTCCTCATGATGAGCATCAATAATACGCTGATCACTAGTGTAAGCATGCACTGTATTCATTAAACCTGACTCAATCCCAAAGTTATCCATCAATGGCTTTACTAACGGCGCCAAACAATTAGTTGTACACGATGCATTAGATACTATTGTGTCAGACCGCTTTAAAATATGATGATTTATACCATAAACAATGGTCGCATCGACATGTTTATCACCTGGTGCTGAGATCAAAACTTTTTTTGCACCTGCTTTAATATGTGCCATAGCTTTGTCACGGCTAGTAAAAGCGCCCGTACACTCGAAGACTACGTCAATTCCTAAATCAGCCCACGGTAAGTTACTAGGATCCCTTTCTCTAAACAACTTAATATTATCTTTATTAACAATAAGATAATCACCTTCTGTTTCCACCGTTCCTTGAAATTTACCATGGGTAGAATCATAGCGAGTGATGTGAGCATTTTGTTTAGCATCTGCTAAATCATTAATAGCAACAAGTTGAATTTCATGGGTCCTATTAGCCTCATATAGAGCCCTTAAAATATTCTTGCCTATTCTACCATAGCCATTAATAGCAACTTTAATTGTCATCACATTACCCCACTACTTTTTTAACTACTTTATCAATTGTAAAACCAAAATGGTCTAATAATATATTACCAGGCGCCGACTCCCCAAAGGTATCAATGCCAATTATGTTTTCTGTTTTAGGAATGAATTCATGCCATGGCATAGCACAGCCTGCTTCTATTGAAAATTTATTTATATTGTTTGTATCGTTTTTATAATTGGCTAAAACAAAATCTTTATATTGTTTATCTTGTTCTTTAAACTTATCAACACACGGCATCGATACAATTCTAATATTATATGATTGTTCTTTTAATCTAGCCTTTACCGCCATTGCTAACTCAACTTCTGAACCTGTAGCAATAATTAATATATTTTTATCACTATTCAATTCTTGATCAAAGTCTGACAGTATATATCCGCCTTTTGAGACGTTTTTTAATACATCGGGTTGACGCACCATCGATTTAACATTCTGTCTTGTTAATATAATAGCTGATGGTGTTGTTTTATTAAGTATTGCCTGCTGCCAAGCTACGGCTGTTTCAACGCTATCGCACGGGCGCCAACAATCTAGATTAGGGGTCGCTCTTAACATTGCTAAATGCTCAATAGGCTGATGAGTCGGACCATCCTCGCCCAACGCTATAGAATCATGAGTGTATACAAAAATATTTTGTATACGCATCAATGCTGCCATGCGCACCGCATTACGACCATAGTCTAAAAAAGTTAAGAAAGTTCCACTGTAGGGAATGAAACCTCCATATAAACTCAAGCCATTACAAATTGCCGCCATGCCAAACTCACGCACCCCATAATGTAAGTACTCACCTTGCCAGTTATTTTTATTAACAATTTTTGCACCTTTCCACAAAGTGCCATTTGATCCAGTTAAATCTGCAGAGCCACCAAATAATTCAGGTAAAGCTGGCCCAAACTGGGTTAATACATTTTGTGAATGTTGTCTAGTAGCTAGTTCTTTAATGTTATCATTGCTGTTCTGATTACTTTGCAAAGAATAAATAAAATCATCCGAACTGGTCAAAAAGTCGTCAGATAAATCGCCTTGCATACGTCGTACATACTCAGCAGCTAAGTCTGGAAATTTAGTTTTATACTGATTAAATAAATTTTGCCAAACTTGTTCTTGAGCAGCACCATTATCAACTGCATCCCATGCCTGGTAATAATCAGCTGGAATATAAAAAGGCTCAAACGCCCAATCTAAGCTTTCTCGAGCTGCTTGAATCTCTGCGCTTCCCAAGGGTGAACCATGAGTCGCAGCAGTATTTTGTTTATTTGGTGCACCAAAACCAATAATCGTTTTACAGCAAATTAATGTTGGTTGCGATAAATTAGCGCGGGCTTTTTTTATCGCCTCTTCAATTTGTGAGCTATTATGTCCATCGACACTCTCAATCACTTGCCAACCATAAGCTCGAAATCTTTCTGCTGTGTTATCACTAAACCAAGGGGTAACCACGCCGTCTATTGATATATTATTATCATCCCAAAATGCGATTAATTTACCTAAGCCTAGAGTTCCAGCTAAAGATGCAGCTTCATGCGAAACACCTTCCATCATGCAGCCATCACCTAAAAACACATAGGTATAATTATCAACAATAGGAAACTGGTCTTTATTAAATCTCTTAGCTAATAGTTGCTCAGCAATGCTAAAACCAACTGCATTGGCAAAACCCTGGCCTAATGGACCGGTTGAAGTTTCAACACCTGGGGTAATTGCGTACTCAGGATGCCCTGGAGTTTTAGATTTTAATTGTCTAAAATTTTTCAAATCTTCTATAGATAAATCATAGCCACTTAGATGCAACAAACTATACAATAACATTGAGGCATGACCATTGGACAACACAAAACGATCACGATTATACCATTTAGGATTTCTAGGATTATGTTTTAAAAAGCTATTCCATAATACTTCTGCTACATCAGCCATACCCATGGGTGCGCCAGGATGTCCAGAATTAGCTCGTTCAACCCCATCCATTGACAGTGCTCTAATAGCATTAGCTTTTTGTCTGCGAGTCAATATATTATCTCTAGTCATTTTATTATCTTATACCTCTAATTACTCGCGCCATTTAATTGAACAACCCACGCTTGCTTTTTGTTCCATCGGTCCCGCTCCCGTTTTAGCGATTAATAACATCGCTTGTTCTAATTCGCTTTGATGTGAGTTATCACTTGGTGCTGCTTCACGACCACGTGCATCAAAACGTCCGCGATATTGTAATTCTAATTTATTGTTGTAGCCAAAAAAGTCTGGGGTACAAACTGCCCCGTATTTTTTTGCTATTTCTTGAGTTTCATCTATTAGATAAGGGAAACTAAAATCCAGTTTCTTTTTTAATTCTTGCATTTTTTCTGGGCTATCATCAGGATAGTCCTGCCAGTTATTAGACATGATCGCAACTGTATTAACTCCTGCAGATTTTAATTTTTTAGTAGCAACCACTAAGTCCATGAGTATAGATTGCACATAGGGACAGTGATTACATATAAACATTACAAGTAAACCATTAGGCCCAACACAATCCTGTAATGTAACCTGCTTACCACAACAATCTATTAAACAAAAATCTACAGCCTTAGTACCAAACTCACATACAGGGGTTGTTAATTTTACCATTGTCATATTCCCTGATAATTATATTTATATTAAGATAATTCAGCTAATGTTCGTGCCGACAGCACAATTCTCGTGCAATTTTACAACAAAATGTGTACTATTGCTTGTTATATTTAAAGAAAATTCTAGCCAGGTAGCACTATGCATAGCAAAGCCAATAACTATATTTTCACTTCTGAGTCTGTATCCGAAGGTCATCCCGATAAAATTGCTGATCAAATTTCCGATGCCATTTTAGATGCACTACTGAAACAAGACGTAAACTCACGTGTTGCCTGTGAAACCTTTGTTAAGACAGGCATGGTATTAATTGGCGGTGAAATCACTACTACAGCTTGGGTAGATATGGAAAAGATAGCTCGCGAAGTAGTTCGTGAAATTGGCTATGATAATTCAGCCATGGGTTTTGATTGGGAATCATGCGCTGTGCTAACTGCTATCGGCAAGCAATCCCCTGACATCGCTATGGGCGTAGACAGAGCTGATAATAATCTTGGCGCTGGCGATCAAGGAATCATGTTTGGCTATGCATCAAATGAAACTGAAGTGCTTATGCCTGCACCTATTACTATGGCTCACAACTTAGTCAAGCGACAAGCTTTTTGCCGCAAAAATAATATTCTGCCATGGCTGCGCCCGGATGCTAAAAGCCAAGTATCTTTTTATTATGAAGATGGCATTGCTAAAACTATTGATACTATTGTTCTATCGACTCAGCACTCGCCTGAGATCAATCAGGCAAATTTAGTTGAAGCCGTAATTGAAGAAATTATCAGACCTGTGATACCTGCCAAATTTATTAATCAGAAAACAAAATTTCTAATTAATCCAACTGGGCGCTTCGTTATTGGCGGCCCACAAGGTGATACTGGTCTTACTGGCCGTAAAATTATTGTCGATACTTACGGCGGAATGGCTAGACATGGTGGTGGTGCCTTCTCCGGTAAAGATCCTTCTAAAGTAGATAGATCAGCTACCTATGCTTGTCGCTATGTTGCAAAAAACATAGTTGCAGCAGGTCTTGCCGATAAATGCGAAATCCAAGTAGCTTATGCTATTGGTGTCGCTGAACCTGTTTCTATTCATGTAGAAACCTTTGGTACGGGTAAAATTTCTCATGAAAAGATTGAGCAATTGATAGCCAAGCATTTTGATCTAACCCCTAGGGGAATAATTCATCATCTTGATCTCTTAAAGCCTATTTATTGCCGTACAGCCTCTTATGGTCACTTTGGCCGTGAAGAAGATGGCTTTACATGGGAATTATTAGATAAAAAAGAAGCTTTGGCAGCTGAGATGTAAAGTAAGATGCTAAAACTCAACTAAAGAAAAATATACTATTTCTGTTTTTGGTAAATGTTCACGCAGGGGCTAGAGGTCCGTCATCCTGAGCTTTTGTCGTCCACAGTTATAGTTAAGTACATTTTAACCACATGACAAAAGCGTCAGGATCCAGTTGAGATTTTGATTTATAAGAGAAAAAAATGCTATCATATGTACGAGTTTGAATTAATGGTACCACTAAGAGAAATCTGCACTGGATCCTTTCAAAAAAGTCGTGA
>JACCDT010070779.1_pt1 | contig 58282 bp, 54 predicted proteins | sample 7446291 | NCBI WGS metagenome assembly JACCDT01 (sample SAMN15323446, study PRJNA562643) | freshwater metagenome | isolation source: river surface water | place: USA:Blue River Watershed | collected 2017-08-17
CAGTAATACTAGCAATAACAAACAGCCCAGACACGAAGCATAGTAGTTTAATTTTTAGAGATGGCGGTAAATTCTTCATTTTTTATAAGACCTAATAATAGTTAATCTAAAGCAATAATAGTATATTACTTAGTTTAGCATAGACTAAAAAAGACTCCTTACGTAGTTCTAACTACACGGTGTCGCCTTTTTTATCAATCCTTCGCGCCCAAAAATCAAATACTATGCGGTATATATCCGACAAGAAACTCTTGCTGGATTGCGCTTATTTACAAATTATAGCTTAAAAGTTTTCCCTTTAAGTTTTTTATCTAAATTTTTGCTGATTGCATCTAAGAAGTCTTCAGTAGCTAGGTATTGACTTTCATTTAATTGTTCGCCATGGATACAAACGGCTAAATCTTTGGTCATTTTGCCCGATTCTACAGTTTCGACACATACTTTTTCCAGAGTATGGCAGAAGTTTATCAAATCTTTATTGCCATCTAGTTTACCACGATGCTCTAAGCCACGAGTCCAAGCAAAGATTGAAGCAATTGGATTTGTCGAGGTTTTTTTACCTTGCTGGTGTAAGCGGTAATGACGGGTAACTGTTCCATGAGCAGCTTCAGATTCGATTGTTTTACCATCTGGAGTAACTAAAACAGAAGTCATCAAACCCAATGATCCGAAACCTTGTGCAACGATATCGGATTGAACATCTCCATCGTAGTTTTTACATGCCCAGATAAAATTACCATGCCATTTAAGCGCTGAGGCAACCATATCATCAATTAAACGATGCTCGTAAGTAATCCGATTTTTGATAAATTTTTCTTTAAATTCATTTTCATAAATTTCTTGGAAAATATCTTTAAAACGACCATCATATTTTTTCAGGATAGTATTTTTAGTTGATAGATATAATGGCCATTTTTTATCTAAAGCCATATTAAAGCAGGCATAAGCAAAACCACGGATTGATTCATCTGTGTTATACATACCCAACGCTACACCATCATCTTCGTAATTGAATACTTCGTGCACTTCTGGCGTTCCGTTTTCTGGTGTAAAGGTGATAGTCAATTTACCTTTACCTTTGGTTACGAAATCATAAGCTTTATATTGATCGGCATGAGCATGGCGTCCAATTACAATCGGAGCTGTCCAGTTAGGAATTAAGCGCGGGATATTGTTACATACGATAGGTTCACGGAATACTGTTCCATCTAAAATATTGCGAATAGTCCCGTTAGGTGATTTCCACATTTTTTTTAGGTTGAATTCTTTTACGCGTGCTTCATCAGGAGTAATTGTTGCACATTTAATACCAACATTATATTTTTTGATTGCTTCCGCAGATTCTACTGATACTCTATCTTCAGTTTTATCGCGGTTTTCAATACCTAAATCGTAATATTTAATGTCCAAATCAAGATAGGGTAAAATTAATTTTTGTTTAATAAACGCCCAAATGATTCGCGTCATCTCATCGCCATCAAGTTCGACGATTGGGTTTGCAACTTTAATTTTTTGCATTTAATGACCTTTCATAGTAAATTATTAAGCGCTGGGATTATAGCATATATTGCTATCTGTTCTGCCTAGAATTGAGTTCGAAGCTTGAAAAATTAAAACAGTTTATTATTTTCATTGGGTTTAAATTCAGTGCTTAGTATCAGCTGAAATGGATAAAATTAAGCCGTTGTAAGTTTTTAGCCGTTTGAGCAATATTCGACACTTCTTGGTAAATATCTAAGTTAATTTGCCTAAGTCAGGTAAAATTATTACTTTAATTATGAGAGAAAAATCTGTGGCAAATGATAAATTTCAACTAAAATCGACAAATGAGCTTCTTATTGAACTTTATGTACAACCCGGTGCGAAAGTTAGTCAAATTGTTGGTTGTCATGATGGTCGACTAAAAATTAAAATCAGTTCGCCACCTGTTGATGGTAAAGCCAATCAGGAAGTAGTAGATTTTTTTGCTAAGTTATTTAATATTGCTAGGCGTGATGTAGAGTTAATCAGTGGTGAGAAATCCCGTAATAAACGTGTTCTACTAAAGGGTGATGCTCTGTATTTTATGAATACATTACAGAAATTAATTACATAACTATCTTGCTTTTACTGGGATTGTTTTTTGGATATCATTTATCTAGACATTTAATATTACCATGAAAATTGTCAAAGTAAACAATGAAATGATAGTACCCAAAATTGCGCTGGTTGTGCTTTCTTCGGCAAGCGTTTCATACTTAAGTGCAAACATTGCTGTCATTGTTGCAGTTGGCATGGCGCATAGTAAAATTGCTTCTTTTGCGAATATGCCACTAACTTTGAATGTAACTAGCAATGACAGCATTAAAAGCGGGTGAACAATATTTTTTAGTAAGATATTCATTAGTGCCAGTTTACTAAAACGTATGGTAAAACAAGACATCATTAATCCTAGAGCGAATAATGATACTCCAGAAGTGGTGCTGCCAATTAGATTCAACGAATTTTTAATTATTTCAGGTAATTGTAATCCAAGGAGTGAGTAGGTTGTGCCTAAAATTGGTGCGAATACCAATGGTTTGCTGATGACTTTGAGGATAGTTTGTTGAATACTCTCTTTATTATTGCCCGCATTCAAGAAAATCGTAACTGCTGGTATTATAATCAAGCTGGTACAGATATTGCCAATCGCAATTGAGAGTAGAGCTTGCTTGCCAAGTAGGGCTGAAAAAATGGGAATCCCCATAAATGCCATGTCCGGAAATGAGCATACGAATGCTCCCTGTGCACAATCTTTATTGTTTCGCTTCAATAAGAGTTTATAAATAGCAAAACTTAGAACAAACATTCCAATTAATCCAAGCCAGAATGCTGCAACAAATTGACCATTAAGAAGTTCTCTTGGTTTGCTTGTTGCTGTTAGAACAAAAAGGGCGCAAGGGAAACTAAAACTCATTACATAAGTTGCTAAGGTATGACTGTGGCGGTTATCAATGGTTTTTTTATAACCAGCAAGCCAGCCTAGAAAGACAATAAATGAAACCGGAATTAACGACATAAAGATTTGATGAAGTGATTGCAGCATCTAGTCTACCTTTTATTTATTTTGAGCTGTGACTGAAATTAGGTAATGTTTTTATTAGAATAACACCATTATTATAAGTGCTTTTATATCCCATGTGTTTAAAGAAAGATTAATTTGTTTCAAATTTACGTAGTTAACACAAAATACTGTAAAATCGGGGGCTATGAATATAACTAATATCGGAGAATTGCTATGAACAAGCTTGAAACTAAAATTGTATTAAATAAGCCTCATGAGAAACCAGCTGGTGCTGTAATTTGGTTACATGGACTTGGTGCTGATTGTAATGACTTTGTACCTGTAGTTAATGAGCTTCAATTGTCAATTGGGTTGAAATTTATATTTCCTAATGCGCCAATAATTCCAGTTACAATTAACAACGGTTATAAAATGCGCGCATGGTACGATATTCTTGATTTTAGCGATTTACATCGTGAAGTTGACAGTGATGGTATTATCGAGAGTGTGAAGCAAGTCAGCATGCTAATTGATGAGCTAATTGCTGAGGGTTTTAGCTCTGAGCAGATTATTATCGCTGGATTTTCGCAAGGTGGTGTGATTAGCTATTATACTGCGTTGGGTAGTGATTACAAACTAGGTGGGTTAATGGTATTGTCAAGTTATTTACCCGATATTTCATTGATTGACGTAGCTAAAATACAACATAAATTGAATTTACCAATTTTGGTCTGTCATGGCAGTCGTGATCCAGTGGTAAATATAAATATGGCACGTTCAGCAACAAAGCATTTGCAGCAGTTTGGCTTGAAGTATGATTGGCATGAGTACCCGATGGAACATAGTGTTTGTTATGAGGAAATTGTTGTAATCCGCAACTGGTTATTAAGTATTTTTACCAAATAAGGATTGCCTGATAATGCAACCGTTGTGTATAATATTGCGAGTAATCTTGATTAATTTTAGGTGAGTATTATGACAAAGTTTAATTCATTTATGATGGCTGCGCTCGTGAGTGCCATAGGGTTAGTTTTTGCGGATGATTCAGGAGAAATCCCAGGTTATGTTTATACTCCGGCTTCAGGGAGCAATGTTGTAAAAACTGCATATGGGCAATGTTTGCATAATGCCTATTGGCAACCTGCATATGGTTTGGATCAATGTGATGAAGCGCCTAAAGTCAACGTTAAAAAATATGTTACCAAAGTAACATTTAGTGAGTCTGGCGTTAACTTGTTTGATTTCTTTTCAGCAGATTTATCTAGCACAGGTAAACAAGAGCTAACTAAGCTCGTAACTCAGGCTAAGAGTGACGGTGGGTTGGATACATTGACTAAAGTTATTGTCACTGGTCATACCGATAAGATAGGTACGGAAGATGCAAATCAGGAGTTATCGGCAGAGCGGGCAACTAATGTCAAAGATTTTCTAGTTAGCTTAGGCATCCCAAGTGGTAAAATAACGGCAACAGGTATGGGATACCAAAACTCTTTAGTTTCAGATAGCTGTTTTAAAAAGTATAATGTGACTAACGCAGAGGTTAATGATGCTCTTGCGATTGCTGATAATGCAGCGACTCCTACAGAGTTTAAGCGGTTACATGAAGAATATAATAGCAAATATGCTGGCTTGATTAAGTGTACTTCCGCTGATCGTCGCGTGGAAATAGTTGTGGAACAAACTGAAACAGAGACCGTAACTGAGTAATAAAGAATATTCAGATTTTCAACTTCCCACACAGAGCGTGTGGGATTTTTATTTGTGAATGAGTATATGTATCGAATTCAATTGAGTGCAGAGCCTAAAACGAGTGAGCAAAAAATAATTGCAACCATTGGTAATTTCGATGGTTTACATTTGGGGCATACAGAACTTTTGGGGCAGTTAAGTCAGCAAGCAAAACTAGATAAATCTTGGCGAATGTTAATTACTTTTGATGTTTTGCCACATGAGTATTTTGCTGATAAAAGCGGTGTGCTTCGCGCTCCACGAATTGGGCTCTTGCGTGACAAGGTTGCGATTTTAGAGCAAAGTGGATTAGTTGATGAAGTAGTGATTTTACATTTTAGCGAGTACATGGCTAAGCTTAGAGCGCAAGATTTTATTGACGAAATTCTACGTAATAAGTTGGGTATTAGCGAAATGATAGTCGGACATGATTTTCGTTTTGGCTATATGGCTGAGGGTTCTATTCGTGATTTAATTAGTAGCGGGATTAGAACTACTGAGTTTGCTGAGTTAAAACATAATCAGGTACGTGTATCAAGTTCTCTGATTCGTGAATTAGCAGCAGAACAAAACATTGAGTTAATCAGAAGCTATTTAGGACATAATATTCGTTATAGCTCTAGAGTAGTAAAAGGGAATCAGCTTGCTCGAAAATGGAATTTCCCGACGATAAATCTTAATTTGTATAAAATTCGACCTGTCCTGTGGGGGATTTATACTTCCTATGTTTATATTGAAGGCAAGCGTTATTTGGGCGTGACAAATATTGGCAAAAACCCAACGGTTAGCGAGGGTAAGGTCTATAAGATTGAAACCCATTTATTGGATGTCGATTTAGACTTGTATGGTAAAATTGCCACCGTTGAAATTTTACACTATTTACGCCCAGAATTGAAGTTTGAGGCGCTAGAACCGTTATTTAAGCAAATGTATAAAGATTTAGATGATGCCCGCGAGTTTTTCGCTAGGCTTGACAACAAGGAATAAATTAGATGGATTATAAAAATACAGTTAACTTACTTGATACACCATTTCCGATGCGTGGCGATTTAGCCAAACGTGAGCCTGCGATGCTGGATAAATGGAATCAGCAACAACGCTATCAAAGATTACGTCAGGTATGCAGCGGACGCGATAAGTTTATTTTGCATGATGGTCCTCCCTATGCCAATGGGCAATTACATATTGGACACGCTTCCAACAAAATTTTAAAAGATATTATTATTCGTAGTAAAACCTTGGCTGGGTTTGACGCGCCATACGTACCGGGTTGGGATTGTCATGGTTTACCGATTGAGTTAAATATTGAAAAACAATTTGGTAAAAATCTTGAACCGCTTGATTTTCGTAATAAATGCCGCGAGTATGCCAATGCTCAGATTGAGCAGCAGAAAGTTGATTTTATCCGTCTTGGGGTTCTAGGTGAGTGGGATAATCCATATAAAACCATGGAATTTAGCACTGAGGCTGGAATTGTACGCGCTTTAGGCGAGATTTATAAACAAGGCTATTTGTATAGCGGTGTAAAACCTGTGCATTGGTGTGTTGATTGTGGTTCTGCACTTGCTGAAGCTGAAGTTGAGTATTACGATAAAGTTTCACCAGCCATTGATGTTGCGTTTAGGCTTGCTGGATCTGGACAAGAGTATAAGAATAATATTGCATTATTGGAGAAAGCTTTTAATTTTACTTTTCCGCAGGATTTTTCAACGGTGGAAGCTGTTATTTGGACAACTACCCCATGGACGTTACCAGCAAATCAGGCAATTTGTGCCGGTCCGGAAGTTGAATATGCTTTAGTACAAATAGATAGTTCAAAAGATCAGAATTTGGTAAAAGAAGTTCATAGGTATTTAATCATTGCGAATAAATTAGTAGAAGAAGCGATTAAACGTTATTCTTTTATTAATGAATCTAAAGTAGTCGCAACTGTTACTGGTGATAAATTAGAATTATTAAAATTTGAACATCCATTTTATAATCGTCAAGTTCCATTAATCTTGGGTGATCACGCAACCGACGATGCGGGTACTGGTTTGGTACATACTGCACCAGCGCATGGTATGGATGATTATCATGTCGGTTTAAAATATAATTTAGATTTGCATAATCCAGTTGGTAATGATGGTTGCTATATCAGTACTACCGAATTATTTGCTGGTATGAATGTGTTTGATGCGAATGCTAAAGTGATCGAAATCCTAGATAATAATAGTCGTTTAATGAATAAAGCTGATATTAATCATAGTTACCCGTGCTGCTGGCGCCATAAAACCAAAATTATTTTTCGCACTACTGGACAATGGTTTATTGGCATGGATAAAGTAGGCGTGACTGGCAAGACTTTGCGTGAACAAGCCGAAGCAGCAGTGGATGCTACTGAATTTTATCCAGCTTGGGGACGAGCGCGCTTGGAAACAATGATTAAGAATCGTCCTGATTGGTGTGTTTCACGTCAACGTCAATGGGGTAGCCCAATGACATTCTTTGTTCATAAAGAAACTGGTGAATTACATCCACAAAGTTATGAAATTTTACAAACTGTTGCGCAAAAAATTGAGGTTAGTGGAATTGATGCATGGTTTGGATTAAGTGCAGCGGATTTACCTGAGTTTGATCTGACGGATTATGTAAAATTAAAAGATACTTTAGATGTCTGGTTTGATTCAGGGACTACTCATTTAACAGTACTTAACCAGCGCACAGCTTTACAATGGCCTGCCGATTTATATCTTGAAGGTTCGGATCAACATCGTGGTTGGTTCCAGTCATCATTATTAACAGGGTGTGCTGTACGTGGTCGCGCGCCATACAAACAGTTACTGACTCATGGTTTCTTAGTTGATGGTGATGGTTATAAAATGTCCAAATCCAAAGGTAATATTATTTCAATTCCAGATGGAGTGAAGAAATATGGTGCGGATATTTTACGTTTATGGGTAGCCAGCACTGATTACTCAGGTGATATTGCATTCTCTGATGAAATTATGAAACGGATTACTGATTCATATCGCCGAATTAGAAATACCTTGCGCTTCTTATTAGCTAATCTGAATGATTTTGATGCGGCTAAAGATAGTGTTGTGCTGAGTGAAATGGTTGAGGTTGATCGTTATGCTTTAGCTTATGCTGCACAATTACAAGATAAAATTACTAATCAAACTACGGGCTTATATTCAAGCTATCAATTTCATTTGATCGTGCAAGAATTAGTAACCTACTGTTCAGAGGAGCTAGGTGGCTTTTACCTTGACGTTCTAAAAGATCGTTTATATACGTCTAAGGCTGATGGTCATGCGCGACGCTCTGCACAAACTGCTTTATATCATATTACTCGTGCGTTACTTGGTATGCTATCACCGATTTTAGCCTTTACTAGTGATGAGGCGTGGGAAGTATTAGTTAATGATGCGAATGATTCAACCTTGTATCATGTTCATCATCAGCTTCCGATACTTGATAATGCCAGTGAATTGGTAGCCAAATGGTCTAAAATTCAAGAATTCCGGATTTCAGTATTGAAAGAGCTGGAAAATAAGCGTACTGCAGGCTTGATCGGTGCTTCATTACAGGCTGAGCTGGTGATTAATGCGGATGCAAAGCTTTATACATTGCTAAATTCAGTTGGTGCAGATTTAAAATTTGCTTATATGGTCTCCAAAATTACTTTAGTTGCTGCAGATGTGACTAGTGTTGAAGTACTTGTAAGTGAACAACAAAAATGTGAGCGTTGCTGGCATTATACCGCAGACGTTGGTAGCAACTCAGAGCATCCGACGATATGTGCGCGTTGTGTAGAAAATGTAGTTGGTAGTGGCGAAACTCGTCATACGGCATAATTATCTTAATCTGATTCCACACGCGTGTGTTTGAATCAGTTTGAGAAGTATTAAAAAGGTAAACTTATACAAATGAAAAAAATATCAACTTCGTGCCGAGTAGGTTTACTTGGTGTTAGTTTTATTGTGATTATTCTGGATCAAATCAGTAAGCATTTTGCGCGTAGCTCGCTAGAGCTATATCTACCTAAAGCATTTTTACCTTCATGGAATTGGACTTTAATGTACAACGAAGGTGCTGCTTTCAGCTTTTTGGGTAATCAAGGTGGTTGGCAAAAAATTATGTTTGCTGGTTTTGCGATTGTGGTATCTGCTGCTTTGATTTATTATATCATGCGTAAATCTTATCAGATGATTGCTGGAGTTGCCTTTAGTTTTATTCTAGGTGGTGCCTTGGGTAATTTGCTTGATCGCATAACAGCAGGTAAAGTTACCGATTTTATTGACTGGTATGTTGGTACTCATCATTGGCCAGCATTTAATCTGGCAGATAGTTTTATCTGTGTTGGAGTTACCTTGTTGGTAATTGAAAGTTTATTTTTTAGTAAAAAATAAGGTACTAAATGAAAAAAATTATTTTAGCCAACCCGCGTGGCTTTTGCGCAGGCGTTGATCGGGCGATCACAATTGTTGAAACTTCATTAGCAAAATATGGTGCGCCAGTTTATGTGCGCCATGAGGTTGTGCATAATAAATATGTCGTAGATGGTTTGCAAGAACGTGGCGCGATTTTTATTGAAGAAATTAAGGATGTTCCCGAGGGGAGCATTTTAATTTATTCAGCGCATGGGGTTCCTTTGTCAGTACGCGAAGAGGCGATGGCAAAAAATTTAACCATGATTTTTGATGCTACCTGTCCGCTAGTAAGTAAGGTGCATGTTGAGATTAAAAATTTGCACAAGCAAAACTATACGATTATTATGATTGGACATCGTGGTCACCCTGAGGTTGAAGGTACGATGGGGCAAGTGCAAGATCACATTCATTTAGTTGAGTCTGAGGCTGATGTTGAAACTTTGCCACTTGATCGTGATATCGAAAAAATTGCAGTGGTTACTCAAACCACCTTATCAGTCGATGAAACCAAATCAATCATCGCTCGATTAAAAGAAACGTTTCCTAATCTGCGCCTGCCTAAAAATGAAGATATTTGCTATGCTACGCAAAATCGTCAGGATGCGGTCAAAGAAATGGCAAAAAGTTGTGATGCGGTATTAGTGATTGGCAGTAAAAATAGCTCCAACTCTAATCGCTTGAAAGAGCTAGCTGAAAACTTAGGCGTAAAATCTTATTTGATTGATTTTGATTATGAAATAAAAAGCGAATGGCTGGATCAGGTGACGAATGTTGGGGTTACTGCTGGAGCTTCCGCACCTGAGGTGCTGGTTGAGGGAGTCATTAAGCGCTTGCAACAAGAGGGATTTAACACTACGGAAACTCTAAATGTAGTTGAAGAGCATATGACTTTTGCTCTCCCAAGTGAATTAAGATAATAACCGCGAGTATGTTTTTATAGCTAGTACGAAAGTATGGTCGTGCATCAACTTGAGTAACTATTTAAACGAATGAGACTAATATGGAAAAAATTAAGCATAATGATATAAAGTTTATCTTTAAAAACATCGGTGCAATTGAATATGCCGAAGTTCCTTTGAATGATTTAACTATGATCGTGGGTAAAAATAGCACGTCAAAAACCTATCTGACATATATTATTTGGGGCTTTCTAGATTTTATTAGGAAAAATCCATTCTTATATAATCAGTTATTTAGAAAGTTTAATAGCTTAGTATTGGATGCAGAAAAACAAGTCAAAAGGAAAATTCTACTTTCTGATATTTTGAATGAGCTTAATAGTATTAAAACTGAGATTGTGAAGCTTTATAAAGAAATAGCCATAACAAGAATTCTAGCAGTAGAAGAAGATTCAATCGTTATTAAAAATTTTTCAATGGAGCTGAATTTAGTTAACCCAATATTAAATTGTAGCTTGTTTCCTGTAGTTGTATTTAATGTCGATGATACAACAGTTGAAATTGACTCTGATGCAAGTAGCTTTTATGTTTCAATAACTACCACAAATAATCAAGCTGATGATCGATTGTATGATACGGTTGCACGAAGAGTTTTTACTAGTTTAATAGAGTATTTGCTTACACAAATACTTCCCAAACCGTTTATTATAACTTCAGAGCGTACGGGAATTTCTATTTTTTATAAAGAACTTGACACTAGACGGAGTGGATTATTGGAAGCGTTAACTGATGTTGACAATAAGCACATTGGCAAAGACATAGATACAATTATAAAAAATGTGTCACGTTATCCTCTTCCTGTTTCTAGAAATATGGATTTTGTTCGCAATATTTCTGATAAAGCAAAAAATAAATCATTAATAGATGGAAACATTAAGAAGTACTTAGTACAAACGATTACAAAAGGTAAGTATAGTTTTGATAAAGAAACGAATCAAATATTCTATACAATTGGAAGAGGTAAAAGTGCTATCAAATTACCTATATATATAGCATCATCAAGCATTAAATCTTTATTTATTCTTGATGCTTTTGTTAGCTATATTGCGCAATCTGGGCAAATATTAATCATTGATGAACCAGAATTAAATTTACACCCTGATAATCTGCGTCATATGGCTAGGCTTTTGGCGATGCTTGTAAATAATGGCGTAAAATTGTTATTTACTACCCACAGCGATTATATTATCAAAGAGTTAAATAATCTGATTATGTTTGAGAGTTTGCCAACTGATGCAAAAGAGTACGCAATTAAGCAAATCAAAAAAGAAACCAAATCAGAGTATCAGCCAGAAATGTTTTTAGCTAAAGACAAAGTAACTTGCGTTATTGCCAAACAAGATGAAAAAATTGGTCGTGTTAAAACTGAAATTGCACCGATTAATGAGTTTGGTATTGATGTAGACGTAATTGATCGTGAAATTAATTATATCGGCGAAACTAGTGATATTTTATCTGAGCTTATTAATGTTAACCATCAATCAATAGGTGAGTAACAGATGTTTTCTACTTATTCATTAGATGATTTAATCCATAATAATTTTAAGCTATCTTTGGCTGTAAATAATCAATCTATTCAAGAGTGTAAATTGATTGAGTCATCGCCTGATACTAAAAATCCTGAATTAAATGTTCTGATTAATGATGGAACTTATAAGATGGTTATATTTGAAGCTGACAAGCGGTTACACAATAATCAAGAGGATAATATCTTACGTTATTTTAATAATGGTATTTCTAATCTTACCAAAATTCCTGACTATATTGTTTTTATAGAAAAAGGTAATATTGTTGATGTCGTTATCGTGGAGATGAAATCAGAAAAGTATGATGATAACGAAGTCAGAGCTAAGTTTAGAAATGGCAAAATTATTGCTGATTATTTGACATCTGTTATGGGTAGGAAACTAAATACAGTCAAATTATTATTGTCGTTAAAACCTAGTAAAAAATCAGCAATGAATAATAAGAATCAAAAAAAATTTATATATCAAAATGAGCATGGTTGGTATACAACCAAAAACATGAGATTTAACGCATTAGAGTTGTTGGCATTACAACCATGAATACCCAGCAAAACAGCTTGAGAAATTTGCATACACAAAAGGAGCAAGTAATTTTGCTTTGTATTGTGATATAGATAAAATTAAAGTTAAATGTCCGCATTTTAATAGGTGGATTAATCAGTTGTCAGAGACATTGTCATTGTTATAGGAACACAAATATGTTTGAAAATTTATCATCCAGACTCTCCGGAGTAGTTAAAACCCTATCGGGTAATTCACGCTTGACGGAAAGCAATATTGCCGATGCTCTACGTGAAATTCGGATTGCTTTGCTTGAAGCCGATGTTGCGTTGCCAGTAGTTAAGCAATTTATTGCCGATGTTAAAGAAGAAGCGCTGGGTGAAAAGGTTGTTGGTAGCCTGACTCCTGGGCAAGCATTAATTGATGTGGTTAACAAAAAACTAACTGCGTTGATGGGGGAATTTAATAACCAACTAGATTTAAGTGCCGTGCCACCCGCTGTGATTCTGATGGCAGGTTTGCAGGGGGCAGGTAAAACTACTACAGTGGGTAAACTTGCCAAACGCTTAAAAGATAATGACAAGAAAAAAGTATTGGTAGTTAGTGCCGATGTCTATCGTCCAGCGGCGATTGAGCAGCTAAAAACTTTAGCTAAAAGCTTAAATGTGGAATGTTTTCCCTCAACTGAACAGCAACAACCTAAAGAGATTGCGTTAAGTGCGCTAGATTATGCTCGCAAACACTATTTTGATGTATTGATTGTCGATACCGCAGGACGTTTGAGTGTTGATGAATTCATGATGAATGAGATTAAAGATTTACATAAGTCTCTTAATCCGGTTGAAACTTTATTTGTTGTTGATGCGATGCTTGGGCAAGATGCGGTAAATACTGCTAAAGCGTTTAATGATGCCTTGGCATTAACTGGTGTAATTCTGACTAAAATGGACGGTGATGCGCGCGGTGGTGCAGCATTGTCAATTAGGAATATTACAGGTAAACCAATTAAATTTATCGGGGTATCTGAGAAAATTAATGGTTTAGAGCCTTTTTATCCAGATCGGATGGCGTCTCGAATCCTTGGTATGGGTGATATCCTTTCGCTAATTGATGAAGTTAAGGGTAATGTTGACGAAGCTGAAGCCAAAAAATTAATGGACAAAGTCAAAAAGGGTAAAGGATTTGACCTTAATGACTTTAAAATGCAATTTGAGCAAATGAATAATATGGGTGGTATGAGCAAGATTTTAGACAAATTACCTGGCAATATTGCAGAAAAAGCGCCACAGATTATTAATGATAAAATGATTCGTAAAAATGTTGCAATTATTGATTCAATGACCAAGCTCGAACGACAAAAACCAGAATTGTTAAAAGCCTCACGTAAGCGGCGAATTGCTTTGGGTAGTGGTACTTCCGTGCAAGAAGTTAATCAGCTGTTAAAACAATATGAACAAATCAGTGGTATGATGAAGAAATTTAGCGGCGGTGGCGGTATGATGAAAATGATGAAAAATTTCAAGCATCTTATGCCAAAAATGTAACACTAGTATCAACTTAGATTGTAAAGTCGGAGTGATAAATTGTAACAAATTACATCACTTTATTAAATAGTGTATGTGTTAAAATCGAATCTTTGCTATCAACGATTAATTTGAATTATAAATGGTAAATGTATTTAAATGAAAAATTTATTATTAATCTTTTTATGTGCTGCTGGAAGTTGTTTTGCGGTTGAATCAAGTGTCTCTGTTTCCAGTGCTGCGGTTGGTAATGAGTCTGGCAAAATTGTTGCGATTAATAATTTTGCGGTAGATAAATATATGGGTAAGTGGTTCGAGATTGCCAGGCTACCAGTTTATTTTGAAAAGCGTTGTGTGGCGCCTGTAACTACAGAGTATGTACACAAAGGTGATGAAGTGCAAATTACCAATACTTGCGCTACAATATCTGGTGATACTTATACCCGTGATGGAGTTGCGTATTTGTCTGAAAATAACCTAAACGGTAGTGGTAAGCTTATTGTTACATCATTCCCAACTTGGTTACGTTGGACTCACCTTGGACGGAGTGATTATTGGGTGATTTATGCTGATGCCTCTTATACGATGGTGGCAAGTCCAGATACCAAATATTTATGGATTTACTCTCGTGAAGAAACACCCGCGCTTGAAGATATTCAAAGATTGATTTCTATCGCTGAACAGCAGGGATTTGATACTGCCAAATTAATTTTTAACTATCCGTCGTACTATGCTAAATAAGTTTACTCTCAAGTTGTCTGTTTGATCATTAATTTGTTTTCTTTTTAAGGTTTTTCCATGGATATTACTGAATTACTTACTTTTGGTGTCGCGAATAAAGCTTCGGACATGCATTTATCAAGTGGATTGCCTCCGATGCTTAGGGTTAATGGTGAAATTCGTAAAGTAAATTTACCACCCCTAGACTCTACCGAAGTAAAAAATATGGTCTATGACATTATGAATGATAATACTCGAAAAATATTTGAGCAAAATATGGAAGTGGATTTTGCCTTTGAGATTCCAAATGTTTCGCGTTTTCGTGCCAATATTTTTATGCAAACCCGAGGCGTTGGTGCAGTTTTTAGAAGTATTCCATCTAAAATATTATCACTTGAAAAGCTTAATGCACCCAATATTTTTAAAGAGATTTCTTCTTTTACCAAAGGTATTGTTCTGGTAACAGGTCCTACAGGTTCAGGTAAATCAACGACATTGGCAGCAATGGTCGATTACATCAATGAAACAGATTATCAACATATTTTGACCGTCGAAGATCCCGTCGAGTTCGTTCACGTTAGTAAGCGCAGCCTGATTAATCAACGTGAGCTGAATACGCATACCAAAAGCTTTGCCAATGCTCTAAAATCAGCACTCCGTGAAGATCCAGATTGCGTTTTGGTCGGTGAGATGCGTGATTTGGAAACCATTCGTCTGGCATTAACTGCTGCTGAAACAGGTCATTTGGTTTTTGGAACACTGCATACTTCATCCGCGGCAAAAACAATTGATCGGGTTATTGACGTTTTTCCCGCTGCCGAAAAAGATATGGTGCGGGTGATGTTGTCCGAGAGTTTGCGCGCGGTAATTTCACAGCTCTTAATTAAGAAAAAAGATGATTCAGGGCGTGTGGCAGTGCATGAGATCATGTTGGTTAATTCGGCGATTAAAAATTTAATTCGTGAAAATAAGGTTTCGCAAATTAATTCTGCTCTCCAAACTGGTCAACAATATGGAATGCAAACCATGGATCAGGCACTGATTAAGGCAGTTAAAAGTGGTGACATTTCAGCTGAAGCTGCGTCAGTGTATGCGGTACAAAAAGAATTATTTTTTGATCTATAGAGAGGTTATGGCTGATGGCTATTGAAGTTAATATGATTCGTGAGTCAGCAAGTGCAAAACTTTTTATGAGTTATTTGCTAAAACAAGCCTTGCTAATTGGTGCAGATGATACTTTTATCATATCAGGTTTTGCACCATCATTTAAAATTGATGGAAAAATGACACCACAGTTTAGTGAGAAGCTTCTTCCAGAGCAAGCAAGTCTACTCGTATATTCAATTATGAATGATGCACAACGTAAGCAGTACGATGCTGAGAAAGAGTTAAATTTTGCAATTGCCGTTGATGGCGGGCGCTTTCGGGTTAATGCTTATCGTGAACAAAATAAAACAGCAATGGTATTACGTAAGATTAACACTAAAGTGCCAACACTCGAAGATTTGAAAGTTCCACCAGTTTTGGCTGAGTTAGCGATGGAACGTAAAGGTTTGATTTTAGTAATTGGACAAACTGGTTCAGGTAAATCAACAACGTTGGCGGCAATGATTGATCATCGCAATAAAAACTCATATGGGCATATTTTATCAATTGAAGATCCAGTCGAGTTTGTTCATCAACATCAAAATTGTATCGTGTCACAGCGTGAAGTCGGTGTTGATACCGAATGTTGGCACAATGCAATAAAGTCCGCTCTTCGTCAAGCACCAAATGTGGTACTAATTGGTGAGATTCGTGATGCAGAAGCAATGGAATACGCTTTACAATTTGCGGAGACTGGGCACTTATGTGTGGCAACTATTCATGCGACCAACTGCATGCAAAGTATTGAGCGGGTCGTGAATTTGTTTCCTTCTGAGAAACAACATCAAGTCTATATGAATCTCGCGCTTAATCTAAAAGCGATAATTGGACAACGTCTTATTCCTCTGGAAGCCGGTAAGGGTAGAGCTGCAGCGATTGAAGTAATGTTAAATAGCTCCACTGTTGCAGATTATATTTTCAAACAAACCATTGATCCAATTCGTGAAGTGATGATTAAATCGCGTGAGCAGGGAATGCAGACTTTTGACCAATCATTATTTGAACTATATGAAGTTGGTAAAATTAGCTATGAAGAAGCATTAAAAAATGCAGATAGCTTAAATGATATAAAAATGCGCATTAAATTAGATAGTAAACGAGCGTCAGCAGAGGGGCTTACTGCCAAAAGTGATGATGCAGTTACGTTAAGAATAATTTAAGAACTGGTTTAATAGTTTATATAATTATTTGATAGAAAAAAGAAAGACAAAATATGTTAGTTCATGAAGCTTTGGCAGCTCGCCAGTCGGTGCGTAAATTTCTAGGTAAAATGCCAGCGCATGATGATATTGTTAAAATTCTGGAGTTTGCTAAGTGTTCTCCTTCGGGAACCAATACTCAACCGTGGCAAGTTGCCGTAGTTAGTGGCGCAACTAAAGCTGCATTAGATAAAGAACTAGTTGAGGCATTTCGTTCTGGACAAGAGAAAAATCTCGACTATAATTACTATCCAGCTAAATTGCCACGTGATATGCAAGTAAGGCGTGTCGCATGTGGTATGCAAATGTATCAAACGTTGGGTATAACTCGCCAAGATACCGATAAAAGATTATTGCAATGGGAACAAAATTATAGTGCTTTTGGAGCACCAGTGGTTTTATTTTTCTTTACCAATAGAATGCTGGAAAAAGGTTCATATCTTGACTGTGGGATGTTTTTGCAATCAGTAATGCTAATGGCAACTGAACTAGGTTTGGCGACATGTGCGCAAGCCGCGTTGGCGGAATATCCCGCAATTGTTAAAGAGCATCTTGGGTATTCTGAAGATGATATTTTATTGTGTGGTATGGCTTTAGGTTATGAGGATAAAACGGCGTTGATTAATAGTTATCGTACAGAGCGTGAGGAACTGGAAGTTTTCACAAAATTTTTTGATTAAAGAGCCAGCGTCGCGCTGGACCGCATATTAGAATAAATGAAAATCTCTTTTTCTCTGGAGTAGATATTATGATGTTAATTATGGAAATTATTGGTGGGTTTATCTTTTTTGGAATATTAAGCTTTTTGAGTTTAATTATCCTACCAAGTTTGTTTGGTTGCTTTGGATTTATTTTGTTTTGGGTGGTTTTATTAAGCTTAATTATCTTTTTTAGTATTAATATCGGTTGGTTTTTACTGTTTGCGATAATTATTTATGCAGCTTTAATTATACGTAAATATTCACGTTATCAAAATTTACCAGATTATGATGGGTATTTATTAAACTATCCTAATGCTTATCGCGATGGTAAAGCATTATGTAATGTTTGTGGCGCTGAGCATATTACTCATACCGGCTTATTTGGTAATCAATCTAAATCTCGTTACTATGTTTGTTTAAATTGTAAAAGCTGGTTATACAAGTTTAAGGTGATTTAAGTTATGGTTCGCCAATTATTATTAGATACGGAAACCACTGGATTTGAACCTAGTGAAGGTCATCGGATTATTGAGTTTGCTGCTTTGGAAATGATTGATCGTGAGTTAACGGGTAAATCATTACACCTTTATTTTAATCCTGAGCGTGATATTCCGCAAGAAGCGACGAATGTTCATGGTATAAAGCTTGAAGATGTAGCGCATGAGCCAACGTTTAAAGAACGAGTGAATGAAATTATCAAGTATATTGATGGCGCCGAGCTGATTATTCATAATGCTAAATTTGATTTGAAGTTTTTGGATCATCATTTTACTGAAGTTGGTAAAAAGCCAACTCTAGCCTATGCGGCCACCGCTATTGATACTTTGACGATGGCGCGCAATAAGTTTCCTGGTGCTAAAAATAATCTTGATGCTCTGTGTGACCGTTTCAATGTAGACCGCTCTAATCGTGGTTATCATGGCGCGCTAATTGATTGCGAATTATTAGCCCATGTTTATATTGGTTTAACTCGTGAACAAATTAGTCTACTGGCAGAAGAGACTAAGCAGCAGGCTAGTACCAATAAGGTTTTTAAAAGCTTTGCTTCTGCAGATTCAAATTTGATTGCGGCGAAACTTAGTGATGAAGAGCATCATGCTCATTTTGAATATTTAAAGCAGCTGGATAAAACTAGCAAAGGTTCTTGTCTGTGGTACAATAAATCCAAAGAGTTCATTAATGAGTAAATTCATTGCGGTATTGCCATGCGCGGGTAGTGGAAGTCGTTTTGGCTCGACGCTTGCCAAGCAATATCATCCTTTATGTAGCAAAACCGTTTTAGACTGGACACTGAGCGCATTTGAGGTCGTTGCAGAAATTGAACAGGTATTATTAGTTGCAAGTCCCGATGATGAGCGGATTGATAATTATGTTACCAGATATAATAAAGTTAAAATCGCCAAGGTTGGCGGCGCAACACGAGCCGAAAGTGTTAGTAATGGTTTGCGTGAGTTAGAAATAATGCCTGATGATTGGATACTGGTGCATGATGCTGCACGTTGCTGTATTCATCCGAATGATATTCGAAAGCTGATTAATCAACTAAAAAGCGGAACTAATGGCGGAATTTTAGCAGCTAAAGCAGTGGATACAATTAAACAAGTAGATTCTGTTCAGCAAGTACTAAGAACTCTTGATCGGCAATATATCTATATGGCGCAAACACCGCAAATGTTCCGCTATCAAGAGCTAACTTACGCATTATCGCACGCTGATTTAGCGCAAGTTACTGATGAAGCGAGTGCGGTTGAACTAGTTGGTGGTGTAGTGCAAGTAGTTGAAAGCGATGCACCAAATATTAAAGTGACATTTCCTTTTGATTTAAAGCTAGCTCAGATGATTATTAATTCATATTTGGAGGATGGTGTGTATGTTTAGAATTGGACAAGGTTTCGATTTACATCGTTTAGTAGAGGGACGACCATTGATTATTGGCGGGGTTGAGATTCCGTACCATCAGGGGTTAGACGGTCATTCTGATGCAGATGTTCTCATTCATGCCATTATTGATGCATTAATTGGTGCCGCTGCTTTGGGAGATATTGGACATTTGTTTCCTGATACTGATCCGCAATATGCTGGTGCGGATAGCAAAAAGCTCTTAGCTAATGTTTATCAATTAATTACTGAGAGTGGCTACGTGGTGAATAATATTGATTCGACGATTATTATTGAAAAACCTAAATTACGTGATCATATTGATGTGATGCGTGATGTTATTGCTAAATTGTTAAACTTACGCTTGGAGCAAGTAAGTATTAAAGCAAAAACCAGCGAGAAGATTGGAATAGTAGGGCGTGGTGAAGCGGCGATAGCAGAAGCTATTGTACTATTAGTTAAGTAAACAATAAGTAAAGGTGTAAAGTGATGGATCAAAACGCATTAAAAAAATTAGTCGGGGAATATGCAATTAAGTATATTAACGATGACGATATGATGGTGGGAGTTGGCACTGGTAGTACAGTAAAATATTTTATCGATGCATTAGCAACGATTAAAGGGCGAATTCAGGGAGCCGTTTCAAGCTCTGAACAATCCACGGCGTTACTTAAGTCATATGGTATTGCTGTATATGATTTAAATTCAGTTGGCACCTTAGATTTGTACATTGATGGCGCAGATGAAATAGATCATAATCTACATATGACTAAGGGTGGTGGAGCTGCGCTAACTCGTGAAAAAATTATTGCTGCAGCTTCTAAAAAATTTATCTGTATTGCTGATGAAAGCAAATATGTTAAGGTTTTAGGTAAATTTCCTTTGCCTGTTGAAGTAATTCCAATGGCAAGGAGTTATGTTGCACGAGAGCTGGTTAAACTTGGTGGAACGCCTGTTTGGCGTGAAGGTGTGACTACCGATAATGGTAATTGGATTATTGATTTGCATAATCTACAAATCTTAAATCCTGTTGAATTAGAACAAAAAATTAATAATATTGTTGGTGTAGTTACCAATGGGTTATTTGCAATGCGTGGCGCTAATGAATTAGTGTTGGGGCGCAGCAATGGCGTAGTTGAAATAATAAAGTAAGGGGGAATCATGACTGTTAATTTATTGGCAACAGTAGATCTTGGCTCAAATAGCTTTCGTCTATTAATTGGTAAAATTAATAGCGATGGAACAATTGTACCATTGGATCAGATCAAGGAAACAGTGCGTTTAGCCAGTGGCTTAGATGCAAAAAATAACCTAACCAAAGAATCTCAATTGTTTGCATTAGAGGTTCTAACTCGTTTTAGTGAGCGTTTAAGTAATTTTAAAAAGTCACAAGTCCGGGTAGTTGGTACTAGTACGCTGCGCGTTGCTAATAATTCGGCAGAATTTATCACAATCGCCAATAAAGCTTTAGGTTTTCCGATTGAAGTTATTTCTGGTAAAGAAGAAGCGCGTTTGATTTATATCGGAGCAATGCATTCATTGGCTTATACCACGGAAAAGCGTTTGGTTATTGATATTGGTGGTGGTTCGACTGAGTTTATCATTGGCGAAGGGTATGAGCCGCAGATCATGGAAAGCGTTACTATGGGCTGTGTTTCATATACTGGACGCTATTTTACTGATGGGCAATTAACTGAAGCTAATTTCAATAATGCGATCTACGCTGCCAGAAGTAAAATTCAAAGTATGGAGCATTTGTTTGCAGAGCATGATTGGTTATTGGCTATTGGAACCTCAGGTACTGCTAAAACTTTGTATGATATGTGTGTTGAGAACGGTCTATCGACCCAGATAAGCTATGATGGAATGCTGCAATTAAAGAAAAAACTTATCCGGGCTAAATCAATTAAGAATATTACAATTGCGGGTATCAAAGATGATAGGCGCGCGGTAATTGCTGGTGGTTTATCGATTATGCTGGCTATTTTTGAAGAGCTTGGTATTCGAGAAATGACTATTGCCGATGGTTCACTGCGTGAAGGGGTGATGTATGATCTGATGGGCAGAAAAAGCGATTCAGATTTACGGGAAGTTACGGTCGTAGATTTAAAAAAGCGTTATGGGCTTGATGTAGTTCAGGGAGAGCGAGTTGCTAACTTGGCTGTATACATGCAAAGCCAGTTAATTCGCCCTGAAAAAACCAACCATGAAAATCGTAAATTATTAGTCTGGGCATGTGAGCTCTATGAAATCGGCTTGTCAATTTCGCATAATGATTATCATAAACACGGTGCATATATTTTGCAAAATTCAGATTTGGCTGGTTTTTCTAAACCAGAACAGACGATTGTTGCTGAATTGGTTAAAGCACATCGTGGTAGTGTGAGCAAAATATTTTTGAAACTTCGTAAAATGTATCGTGACAAAATTAAAACTGGGGTAGTCTTTGCCTTGATTTCATTTAGAATTTCAGTGATTTTAAATCGTGGACGTAAAGATTTTAATTTTATTGAAGTCTTAAAAGTTGACAATGTAACCAAATTTGGCTTTAGCTTGTTAATGAGTAAAGAGTGGTTAACTAATAACCCATTGACACTATTTTCTTTAAATGAGGAAATTGCTCAGTGGCTGCCATTCGGTTATACTGTAAAATTAGTTGGGGTTAAGGACGATAACTAAATTCATATTTGTCTTTTTAGGGTAGACTTTCCATGCAATGAAAGTCTACCCCTGTCATCAAAATCAATTACCATTAGTATAAAAGGTTAAGCTAATCGGGGTTGCATCATTAAAATATCCAGCCGATTCAGTAGATGACTGAGTTAGTGTACCATTATTTGCGATTGAGTATATAGTCATATTTATGTCACCAAAACCTGTTACGTAGCCATATTCTCCTTTGGGGTCTATAGTAAAGCCGAACGTACCTTCTCCTGTCCGGATGGACGTGTTTGGTAGTAATTGTAAAACGCCACTACTGTTAATGGTGTAGGTTAAGATTTCGTTGTTTTCATTTAGTACATAGGCTATCGTTCCAGCTGGATTTATTGTCATCGATTTAGGTAGTGGATTGGTCGCAATATAAGACTCAGGCTGCAATGGCTGTAGTATTCCACTATGATCTATGCTAAACATGTTAATACTATTTCCATCTCTGTTTATAGAATATAAGTATTTTCCTGAAGGATGCATTGCAATATAGTAAGGAAATGCTTGAGTTGAAATATTGGATTCACTCATGAGCGATAAGGAACCATTTGCCAAAACATTATACATTGAGATAGTATTGTTGAGAAGGTTATTTGCATATGCGTATTTGTCATTTGGTGTGAGCAACACCATTGAGGAATCAAAATCTTCAGATATCGTTGACTCTGGTGTTAGTGGTAGTAATGCGCCATTTACAATAGAGTACATCGAGATAGTACTATCATCATTGGCGACATATCCATAATTACCATTAGAGCTGATGGTTAGTGAATATGGTTTAAATCCAGTTCTTACCAGTAACGGTTCAAGTGGTATTAAATCTCCACTGCTGCTTATATTGTACATTGCTATTGAACCACCCTCAGAGCCTCCGTCACTATTAACGATATATGCATACGGCAATTTAGGGTTGGTAACTATAGCAGCAGCATTTATATCGTTATTAATTATAGCATTGTTAGTAGGAACTAACTTTCCGTCACCAGAAGGCGTGTATGTTAATGTTCTATTGAAGTAATTGTCACTTTCATCACGGGAAAATGCTATAAAATAAGCATAAGTTGCTTGTGTATTTGATGAGTTAGATGTATTAATATTTCCTGATGTACAAGATAGTAACAATCCAGACATTAATACAAATAACACAGGGATGTTAAATGCCTTTTTGCGCATGCTTAGCCCTTTCTTGATTAAAGAATTAAATTTACTGTATATTGTAGCATAGTAAAATGAGTAATATTGTTTTATAGTCGCAGTGTTTGTGTCTTAGTGGGTAATAACTTAATTTATTGTGAGCGTAGCAGACGTTGCCTTTAAGTTCAGTATGTGATAAATTGATTTAGCTTGTTATTTTATGTGGTTTCTGTTATAATGATGGGATATAATAAATTAAGAATGGTGAGCCTCTTCAGGCTCACTTTTTTGTTAGGCAGAAAATGAAGTTACAACAAATACTGGAGCAAACGATTCCGGGACTTGGTTTTGAATTGGTGGATATAGAGATTACACCAGCCAAGATTATTCGGGTTTTTATAGATAAAGAAGGTGGGCTTAGCGTTGAAGATTGCGCTGATGTTTCCAATCATTTGAGTAGGCTTTTTGTCGTTGAAGAGATTGATTATAACCGTTTGGAAATTTCGTCACCCGGGCTAGAGCGTCCACTGAAGAAAATTCAGGACTATCAGCGTTTTGTTGGTCGTTTGGCTAAGATTAAAACTAATGAATTATTTGATGGTTTAAAGGTTTTTCAGGGGCGGATTATTGCCGTTGATGGTAGTGTAGTTAGCCTTGAGTTGGATGATAAGCAAGTGTTTAAAGTTGATTTTGCGAGCATCAGTCGTGGACGACTAATTTTTGAACCTAAACCAAAAGAAAGTAATAAAGGGGGTAGTAAATGAGTAAAGAAGTATTGATGCTGGTGGATGTACTGGCTAAAGAGAAAAGTTTGGATAAAGAGATTGTTTTTGATAGTTTGGAAAAAGCATTAGCTTTTGCGACTAAACGTAGTTTTGAAGGCGAGTTTCCTGAAATTGAAGTTCATATTGACCGTCATAGCGGCAAATATAAAACCATCCGTAAATGGAATGTAGTGACTGATGTTGATTTTTATGATGATGATAAAGAATTGTCTCAATCAGATATTGCTGAGAACCCTGATCGTTACGGCAGTGATGTTAAAGTTGGCGATGTAATCGAAGAAGAATTGGAGAATGTGGATTTAGGGCGTGTTTCGGCACAAACTGCACGCAATATTATTGCGCAACGGATCAAAGACGCCGAGCGCGAACAAGTTCTGACTGAGTATTTATCACGTAATAATGGAATTATTGTTGGTAAAGTGCGCAAGTTTGAGCGTGGTAATGTGGTTGTTGATTGCGGTAAAATTGAAGCAATCATCATGAAACCAGATTTGATTGAAAAAGAGGTTCTGAAGCCTGGTGATGTGGTAAAAGGATTCTTTGATAAAGCTAATCCAGTAGTGAAAAATGGTCGTTTAACCATTTCACGTGCGAGCACAGGTTTCTTGGCAAAACTTTTAGAAAATAATGTACCTGAAATTTCGAATGGTCGGATTGAAATTAAAGCAATTGCACGTGATGCGGGTAATCGCTCTAAAGTAGCAGTTAGCTCTGGCGACGCTAGAATTGATGCCAAAGGTGCGGTTATTGGCTTTAGAAATCAACGGATTGACAGTGTAACCAAAGAGTTATTTGGTGAACGAGTTGATGTGGTTGATTATGATAGTGATTTAGCTCAATTTGCCCTTAATGCTTTAGCTCCGGCTGAAATTGATAGCGTGGTTGTCGATGAAGAAAAACGTACGATTGATGTAATTGTTGAAGATGATAAATTAGGTTCAGCAATCGGTCCAGATGGGATAAACGTACGCTTAGCGAGTAAATTAACTAATTGTACCATCAATATTTTTGGTAAAACTGAAGCCAAAGATAAGAAACAACATGAGCGTGCAGATTTGATAGCTATGTTCAATGATGCACTTGATGTCGATGATGATATTTCTGAATTGCTAATAGATAATGGCTTCTCTTCATTAGAAGAAGTTGCGTATGTAGATGTTGAAGATATTCTAGTGATTGAAGACTTTGATGAAGATGTTGCTAAAGAATTGCAAGAGCGGGCTAAAAATAGATTATTATCTAAAACTATCCGCTATAAAGACCAAATGGATAAACTGGCAACTGAATTAGCTGCAGTGGTTAAATTCTCACAAGATGTTTTATTGCAATTGGTTGAACATGAAGTTCTGTCCTTAGATGATTTTGCCGATTTAGCTGGCGATGAATTGATGGACATGATAAGTATTGATTCAGAAACTGCAAATAAGTTAATTTTAAAAGCCCGTGAAGTTTGTGGCTATTTTCAAGAGTAAGGAACAAGAATGACAATTAAAGAATTTGCTCTTGAGCTCAATATTTCACAAAGTGAATTGTTGACTAAATTAGCACAAGCTGGAATTAATAAAACGTTACAAGATGAATTGTCTTCAGAAGACAAGTCAGTATTTTTGGCGTTTTTAAGTGGTGCGGCATCTAAACCTAAGAAATTATCTTTAGGCAAGAAAAAAGATATTGATGCAGCACATAAAGAGGAAACCGAAGAACAGCGTTCAAGTAACACAATTAAAGTCGAGATTAAGCGTAAAAAAGTAATGCATAAAAATATCGGTGAAGACGAAGTCTTGGTAGAAACTACTACTGTTGCCGCGCCTGTGCATGAAGAAACTGTTTTAGCCGATATAGCGCCAAGTATTACAGAGGTTGTTGAAGAGGCTATTATCACTACTCCTGTAGCTGAGGAGGCTATTATCACTACTCCTGTAGTTGAGGAGGTTTTTATTGCTAAAACTGAACGTCCTATGAAGAGTAGTCAAGTTGAAATTGGTAAAAATAGCGATGATGAAAATCGTAAAGGTGCAAAAGCTCAAGTGGCAAAAGTAGCTAAAAAACCAAATAAAATGAAGGTTATCGGTAAGGCTGATTCTAGTTTGGAAGATGGCGTTTTGGACGATGAGTTTACTGATATTGACGCAGTTATTGAAACTGAAGTTATTGCAGAAGAGGAAGCTAAACCCGTTACAGCTCCTCAGCCGCACCATAGAGCGCCACACCGTAAGCCTGAGCATAAAGCTAAAGCTGTACATAAGATGCCTAAGATTCAAGAGTTTCAAAAACCAGTTAAACAGCAGGTTATGGAAGTAGCTATTCCTGAAGCGATTACGGTTGCTGACTTGGCTCACAAAATTTCGGTTAAAGCTTCTGAAGTAGTTAAACGCCTGATGAAAATGGGTATGATGGTTACGATTAATCAATCAATTGATCAGGATACTGCGATTTTGGTGGTTGAAGAATTGGGACACAAAGCAATTGCGGCACAAGCAAATGATCCAGAGAGTTTCTTGGATGACGTGATTGAACATAATGCCAGTGAGATGATTCATCGTGCGCCAGTGGTTACAGTTATGGGGCACGTTGATCACGGTAAAACTTCACTTTTGGATTATATTCGTAAAGCAAAAGTTGCCGCTGGTGAGGCTGGTGGAATTACCCAACATATCGGTGCTTATCATGTAGAAACTGATAATGGGATGGTTACCTTCTTGGACACACCTGGGCATGAAGCGTTTACGGCATTACGTGCGCGTGGTGCTCAGCTAACCGACATTGTGATTTTGGTAGTCGCTGCAGATGATGGTATTATGCCGCAGACAATAGAAGCGATTAATCACTCTAAATCAGCAGGTGTGCCGATTGTTGTTGCCATGAATAAGATGGATAAACAGGGTGCGAATATTGAAAAAATCAAGCAGGAATTGACCGTACATGAAATCGTTGCCGAAGATTGGGGTGGCGATGTAATGTGTGTTCCAGTATCTGCTAAAACGGGTATGGGAATTGACGATCTTCTTCAAGCTGTATTGTTGCAAGCTGAGGTTTTGGAGCTTAAAGCTCAAGTTGATGCTCCAGCTAAAGCGGTTGTGATTGAGTCTAAACTTGATAAAGGTCGTGGTTCAGTAGTGACTGTGCTGGTACAATCAGGTACGCTTCGTAAAGGTGATATTGTACTGGCGGGTACTTGCTATGGTAAAGTACGAGCAATGATTGATGAACGTGGTAAACCAGTTGATACTGCAGGACCATCAATTCCGGTTGAAATTCTAGGCTTAGCAGATGTGCCAAGTGCCGGGGATGATTTAATTGTTGTTAAAGATGAGCGTAAAGCTCGTGAAATTGCGACTTTCCGCGATGAGAAAATGAAAAATGAGCGTTTGTTACGTCAGCAAGCAGCTAAACTTGATAGCTTATTTGCTGCTAATGGTGCTCAAGAAGTCAAAACTTTAAATATTATTATTAAATCTGATGTACAAGGTTCTTATGAAGCATTAACGCATTCCTTACAGCGTCTGTCAAATGAAGAAGTACAAGTTCAAGTTGTTCACGCTGCAGTTGGTGGTGTCAATGAATCAGATATCAATCTGGCAATTGCATCAAATGCAGTAGTAGTTGGATTTAATACTCGTGCCGATAATAATACTAAAAAACTTGCAGAGAGCAACAATATTGAGATTCGTTACTATAATATCATCTATGAGATAATTGATGATGTTAAGGCGGCATTGTCTGGTTTATTATCACCAGAAAAACGCGAAGTAATTACTGGTAATATTGAGATTCGTCAAGTATTTACGATTAATAAATCTGTAATTGCTGGTTGTATGGTGCTTGATGGTACAGTAAAACGCAGTGCGCGTATTCGCATTATTCGTGACAGTATGGTGATTCATACTGGAGAATTTAGCGGCTTACGTCGTTTTAAAGATGATGTTAAAGAAGTAAAAGCTGGTTATGAGTGTGGTGTATCAATAAAAGATTACCATGATATTAAAGAAGGCGATATTATTGAAGCTTTTGAAGTCTCAGAAGTACAAAGAAGCCTATAATATTCAGTAGATTTATTGTCATGAAGAGTTGTTCTATAGTGTGCTCGTTAAGATTGTAAATCTGCTTAAGTACGTTTGCTGCTCGGTTTTTACCGAGCAGCAGTTGTACAATTCACAGGAAAGTTTAAATAAATAGATGAAAAAAAGTGCTAATCGTGCCACTCGGATGGCAGATCAGATTCAAAAAGACATTATGTCGATTTTACGTGCTAAAGTGAAAGATCCACGAATTAGTTGGGTTACGGTTAATGATGTAGAAGTAGCTAATGATTATTCGTTAGCTAAAATTTATTATTCAGTTTTACAAACAGAACAACGGGATGGTATAGCTAAAGCACTTGAAAGCGCAAAGGGCTTTATTCGTTCAGAGCTGTCCAAAGGTTTAACCACCTATACTGTTCCACAATTGAAATTCATTTTTGATGAATCATTAGAGCGTGGTTCACATATTTTGAGCTTAATTAGCAAAGTTGCTGATGAGTATACTGAAGAATCTGAAGCAGAAGACAAAGAAGATGAAGAAAATCCGCAATAAAATTGACGGTGTTTTGCTCTTGGATAAACCACTTGGTTTATCGAGTAATCAGGCTATTCAAAAAGTAAAATGGATTCTTAATGCTGAAAAAGTAGGGCATACTGGTACCTTGGACCCTTTGGCAACAGGTCTTTTACCGATTTGCTTAGGACAAGCGACTAAATTTGCTGGATATTTACTTGATGGTGATAAAGAGTACATTGCGACTGCTCAACTAGGAGTTATTACCGATAGTGGTGATAGTGAGGGTAATTTGGTTGAAACACGTGCTGTGGATACCGATTTAGAACGTGTTTTATCTGCATTTAAGCATTTTACTGGTGAGATAGTCCAAATTCCACCGATGTATTCAGCACTCAAACACAACGGTCGTCCATTATATGAGTATGCACGGGCTGGAATTGAAATTGAGCGTCCCGCACGCAATGTTACAATTCATTCATTATATTTAGACGATTATAATCCTCAGTTACAACAAATTACCTTTACTGCGCGAGTTAGCAAGGGAACATATATCCGAACACTTGCGGAAGACATTGGTAATCTTTTAGGGTGTGGTGCATCACTAATTGCATTACGTCGAACAAAAACCAATCAATTTCAGATGCAAGATACAATTACACTGGATGATTTAGCTGCCAAGGGGTTAGACCCTCAACAATTATTAGCGGTTGATGTTTTAACTGAAGAATTAAAATCCTATGAACTAACTGATGCGGAATTTGCCGCCGTTAAATTTGGTAATATCGCGCCAAGTTTGCAGAATCAATATCCGTTAAATCAAGAGTATCGCTTATATTTTCAACAGCACTTTCTTGGTGTAGGTTATTTTAACGCAATTGAAAATCAAATCTTTCTCCATCCAAAACGCTTAATTTCCGGCTTAAGTACCCTAATAGCCTAGATTTTAATGGCTAGATACTAGAGGCACTCTATAGCTGTAAGTAAAGTTAACTCAATTATCTGTGCTGGATAACGACTAATCGTGCGCACCATATGGTAAAATCTTTCAATAAATTGTTTAATTAAGTACATTTTTGAGAGTTGCTTATGATTAGCCCTAAATATAAAAATATAGCATATTTTATTGTATCATCTTTTTTTCTAAGTGCATGCAATGGTACAACTAATTCAGCAACAACTGATTCTCCCGCAGATATTTTAGATTATCAGCACTGGATTGAAAATTTGCCCACAGGATATACTGCCACTCAAGGAAATGCCTATTTAATGCAAAATACTGATTGTGCTTTATTTGTTTCAATCTTTGGTAGTTGCTTTGGGCAAAACCCCAGCGCTCCGTATATAATCCCACAGCCTCCGATTGTAAATTCTTACGTTGATCCGTATTATGCAACACAGTTGGAAACTCCTGGTCCTGATGGTAGTACTGATATATTCTATCGTTTGAGCAATAATGATGCATTAATTACAATTATTTCTTATCCACCAAAAGCTGCGTATCTTGGTTATCAAAGCTATGTTTTTACACGTGAGTCAAGTGATTATGCTGGAATTACGCCTACTCGTTCACGTGTTATATCCCCAGATCCAAGTCGCTATGATATTTTTGGTAGTATGGGCAATGATATTAACAATGTAATTGTTCAGAATCAATATGGCATTTCGCCTTGGGGTGGTAGTGTTGTAATGTATATAACCACGTCTAACCAAGATTTAGCCAATGCACTGATCACTAATGCAAAAGCTAATGGAATTAATCCTAACTCAATATTTGTCGAGCCAGTTGGTTCAAATGTTATTACTGGAAATGATCAAAGTGCCGATGATTTTATTACTTTAATGCGTTATGCAGTGCCAGAGTCAGTAAGTGCTGCTAGCAACTGGGAGTCATCACTTAGTAAGAATGTCTTGGTCTATAAAGTTAGTAATCCAGTAGTGCCAGTTTCTCGATATGAGTCAAATCAGTACACTGCTCAAACGGTTAATACTGATGAATCATCACTCCAAACAGCATTGCAGCAGCTTTCTAGCTTGTTGGAAGACTATCTTAAAGCACAAGTTTCAGTAGTATCCGCTTCTGCTTATCAGACTAAAGCAACTACGATAATTAATCCAACGACGCATATCCCCGAATCAGGCTTAGTTGGCTCGTCTTGTATTTACTACGGAACTGATTGTGAGGGAGATAATCAGGATACGAGTACCTATGCAACGTTAACCGAATCCAGTGTGCTGTTAGGGTTAAATGAAGCTGCTTTTATTGCAGGAGTAAATCATAGCATGCCTGAGATAAATAATAATCATTATCTTTCAATAGATATCTATGATGCTTCGACCGCTTCAGGTGTGGCGAGCGCATCTCAAACTAATTTTTCTTCGGTTGGTTTTTCCAGTGGTGTGCTTAATGGATCTGCGGGGCAAGTACTAAATAATTTAGGTATTGCTATTCCGCCAGCAGATACTGAATTATCTGCTAATATTTCTAAGCTTTATGTGACATTTATTGCCCGAGATTGCAATAATTTGATGATTGCAGCAGCTAGTCAGTTTTGTATTAATTTGATGGGAACATCGCTAGTGCCATTGACTAGTCCAATTAGTATCATTGAGCGTTCTTATGTTATGCCTGGATTTACTACTGGGGGCTATAATCCCGAGATGGTGTATCCTTATATTATTGCGGCTAGCCATGATTTTATTACGAATCCTTAAATATGTGCTTATTCATGATTAAAAGTTTTATTGAAATATAATAATTGCTTATGCTAAATTCATGTGGGGTGTGCTGAATAATTAAGAAAATTTTTTTGACAGCGGCTGAAACGTTGTGGCATAATAAGCACCTCAACAAAAAGAGACGCCTAGCGTAAGTTAGTTGCGGGAGTAGCTCAGTTGGTAGAGCACAACCTTGCCAAGGTTGGGGTCGCGAGTTCGAGTCTCGTCTCCCGCTCCAGTTGATTTTTGTTGGCAGGCTTGTGAAAGTTTGCGGGAGTAGCTCAGTTGGTAGAGCACAACCTTGCCAAGGTTGGGGTCGCGAGTTCGAGTCTCGTCTCCCGCTCCACTATGCACAAGTGCGCCCGTATGTGTGGCGGGGTGGCAGAGTGGTTATGCAGCGGCCTGCAAAGCCGTGGACGCCGGTTCGATTCCGACCCCCGCCTCCACAAAACCTAAAGATGGTGTCTAACATTGCCGCGGTGGCGGAACAGGTAGACGCAAGGGACTTAAAATCCCTCGGGAAGTGATTCCCGTGCCGGTTCGATTCCGGCCCGCGGCACCATCTATTTCTTTTTTCCTGTTCCTCTTAGCTTTTTGCTTTCATCATGTATTTATCATAGGCTTATCTTAAATTGTCAATATTTCAAATATTTCGTTCAATCAAGTTATGTTAAAATTCAATCTCATTCGCGATAAAGTATTACCGCATCAACCTAGTCGTGCTCAAATTGATAAGTGGTTGCGTAAAAGTTTGCAGCAACGCTATGCGACAGTTGTTCTAAGTATTTCACTGGTCAATGAGGCTTTGTCTCAGGAGCTAAATCAGGAATATCGTGGAATTAATAAATCGACGAATGTGATTTCACTCGAGTATGCAAGTACACGTGAATCTTTTGGGTTACTAAGCGGCGAATTGATTCTTTGTGATGAAGTTATCATTCGTGAAGCGCAGGAGCAATCTAAATCAGTCTTGGCACATTATGCCCACATGCTGATTCATGGTGCTTTGCACTTACAGGGCTATGATCATGTTGAAGAAAATGATGCCGAAGAGATGGAGTCGATTGAAATTTGCGTTTTACGTCAACTGGGGTTTGAAAATCCATACTTGGTTATTTAGCTTGTTCGATTTGGAAGATAATGAAATTATTTAATAATAAAGTATTGCAGCAATTGTTTGGCAGTCAAGTCAATAATCGTCAGGAATTGGTTGAAATTTTATCTGAATCAGCTAAAGCTGGTATTTTTGATCGAGACAGTTTACCTTTACTAGAGGCAGTCTTACAGTTTGGAGATATGCGCGCCAAAGATATCTTATTGCCACGTCACGAAGTTGATGTTATTCAATTAAGTAGTTCTGTTGATGAAATTATTAAATTAATTATCTCTACAGGGCATTCACGATTTCCCGTAGTAGATGATAACATTAATGATGTAGTTGGAATATTTCATAGTAAAGATATTGTTCAGCATATTCTTAATCCCAGTGAATTTGATCTTCATTCTTTACTACGCCAGCCGTTATTTGTTCCTGATATTAAGCCAATTGATGCTTTGCTTTATGAAATGCGAGTTCGCCATTCGCACTTAGCGATTGTGGTTGATGAGTTTACCAATGTTGCAGGTATTGTTACCTTAGAAATGATCGTTGAACAGATAATCGGTGAAATCGATGATGAACATGACGCTATTGATGGTGAGGAGCATGGTGTCGTAGAGCTTCAGGCTGGAGTTTATCGTGTGAAAGGTTTTTGTGGGCTTGAACAATTTAATAATGTAACGGATTCTACATGGGTTGACGATAAAGTTGAGAGTATGGGTGGTTATGTTTGTAAATATTTAGGCAAAATTCCGCAAAGTGGTGACTCATTCCTAATTAATGAGTATGAAGTCGAAATTATTCAAGCTGATAGCCGCAAAATAGGTTCGCTAATTGTTAAAAAACTTCCCAAATAAATGAATAGTTCACCTTCAAAATTTAACTTACTCTGGTTGTTTTTAGCTGGCATCCTTAGTATGTTTGCGTTTGCTCCTTATCATAAGAGTATTTTTATTATTCTATCAATATTGGCGTTGTTGTGGATTTATGAAGCTGCTTTATCTAAAGCCAGAAAAATACATCTTTATTTGGGTATTGCTTGTTTTGCAATGGGGTATTTTAGTGCTCAACTTTATTGGATATTTTATTCCTTAAATTACATTATCAATACTGGTTTTATTATCGCGGTAATTGCACAATTTGCTTTTTCTGCAGTGATGGCTTTTTTTATTGGCTTGGCATTTTTTATATTTGGGTATATTAGAACTAAATCTGTAGAATTTAATTATTTGTTTCTTTTTCCTAGTTGCTGGGTTTTGGGAGAGTGGTTACGTGGCTGGATTTTGACTGGGTTTCCATGGTGCGATATTGGTTATACTCAAATTGGCAATCATCTTTTAAGTGGCTACTTTCCTATTCTTGGAATTTATGGCGTTTCATGGTTGACACTAAGCGTCATAGGTTTCTTATTTATTGTGATTTACAAACGCCAAAATTTACTGGGTAGTGCCCCGCAGATTACACGTGGATTACGTTTCTCCATCATTTACTTTATGCTGCTTGCAATCATTGGCTATGGGCTTAATAATCAACAATATACCAAACCATATGGAAAGCAAATTAAGGTTGCTTTGATTCAAGGGAATATTGACCAGGAAACGAAGTGGGATAGTAGTAAATTTCTGCGTAATCTAGATATGTATGCCAAAGCTATTGCGCGAACTAAAGCTGATCTAATTATTTTACCAGAAACGGCTTTTCCAATCTTTGAAAACAATTTACCTCCCTATTATCTACACGATATAACTGCACTGGCTAAAGCAAACGGTGCGGAGTTAGTGATTGGTATGCCTCAGATTATTGATGCTGCAGGGGACTATGCTAGTGCTGCTGTGGTAGTTAGTAAACCAGGGCATCCCTATTATGCTAAAACCCATTTAGTTCCCTTTGGTGAATTTACACCGTTCCCACGTCTCTGGGGTGGGTTATACCGTTTATTTGGCTTGCCAATGGTTGGTTTTAGCGGTGGTGGTTTGAATCAGGCTCCATTTGTCTTGGCTAACCAGAAAATAGCTTTTAATATTTGTTATGAGAATGGCTTTGCTAGTGAATTAGTGGCTCGTGCTGCCAATTCCACAATTATGGCAAATATCAGCGACTTAGTTTGGTTTGGTAATACTCATGCTAAAGATGAGCATCTTCAGTTATCACAAGCACGAGCATTAGAGAATCAGCGTTACTTTATTCAAGGTACCAATACTGGTAGTAGTGCAATTATTAAACCTAATGGGGAAATTCAGTCGCGTCTTCCTGACTTTGAATCAGGAGTATTGATTGATTATGTTCAAGGGGTAATTGGTACAACGCCTTATCAACGCTATGCAAACTATCCAATTGTTGGTGGGATATTGTTTTTATTGCTTTTGACTATAATGGTAAAGATTGTTTTGTTTTATTGCCACAAACATAAGCAATCCCGTCAAGCTTAGTAGCCAATATTGCGTCCATCGCCTTTACAGATGTAATTGTATTGCTTATCCACTATTGAGCCGCTATTAATGCTGCTCCAGTCGCTATTAAAATAATAGTTTTTAATCAAGTTGCCATAGAGATCGTAAATACTGCTAGAATCAATAACATATTGTCTTTGTGCACAATCAATTCGCCACCATGATAAATTGTATTTATATTTTGGTGTTAGGTTTTGATAATTAAACTTGGATTGATCAACAATGGTCTTGCGATCTTGAAATTTATTTACACTACCATTGCTAATACTTGATTCATTGATTTCACTGCTAACTAATCCATCTTCACTGTTACCTAAATAACGCCAGTTATCTCCAGTCCCGCCAGGAATTATTTTAGGTGGCACTTTGGGTACGCTAGATTTTTTAGCTGTATTTTTATGGCTGCGGCTATACGCAGAACTTGAGTTTGTAGTTGAGCAGGCACTGGCTAGAGCTGCGATTGCTAGAATCAGAAGATTTTTAATTTTTAGCATACTTATTAATTAGATAACATAGGATATTTGGAATGTGGGTATGAAAAAAGATGCTGTGATTAACAGCATCTTTTTATAGATTACTCTTATTTTTTAGCTACAGCTTCTTTCAAAGATTTGCCTGGTTTAAACTTAGGCGTTACTGTAGCAGAGATTTTAATCTCTTTACCAGTTTTAGGGTTGCGACCAACACGTGCTGCTCTTTCAGCAGTAGAGAAAGATCCAAAACCAACCAAAGTCACAGTTTCACCTTTTTTCAATGCAGCAGTAACGCTCGTTACAAATGCATCAACTGCTTCACCAGCTTTAACTTTAGAGATATCTGCACTAGTAGCGATAGCTTCAATTAATTCTGCCTTATTCATAAAAAGCTCCAATAAATAGATTAAAATTAGTATATATACAGACGTAGTTATACCAAAGCTGGTTAATGCTGTCAAACCCAATTTTATAAAAAAAATGTTAAAAGGGGTAACATGCTGAATTTATTAATTAAAAAACATGTGCCGAAAACCAACACCTGTATGGAAAATTTGCTTTAAGCATTGATAATAGGTAGTTTCCAATGATATTTAACACTCATCATTCTAAGTGTAACCATAAAAATGACGGCAATAAAACCAGCCAGCTCTTGGAGCATAAAACCTGACAAAACTATATATAAAATAGCACCCAAGAAACATACTGTAATATATAGCTCACTGGAGAATACTAATGGTACACGATTTGCGATTACATCAGCGATTACGCCACCTCCAACAGCGGTCCAGATACCAAGAATAATTGCGATATAAAAATTTTGCCCCATTATGAATGATTTTTCAACACCAGCTAAACAAAATACCGCCAATCCAATAGCATCAGATAAAAGAACTAACTGTGTTAATCTACGATTAGCCAATAGTTTGGGATTTAAGTAAAATATTATATAGGTGACTGCTCCAACACCAAGACTTAGCCATACATATAAATGGTTATTAATCCAAAAAACTGTAGTCCCTAAAATTAAATCCCGAAATGTTCCTCCTGCATTTGAAATTACAAAAGCTAACAATAATGCTCCAGTAATATCCATTTTAGAATCAATTGCTCTTAGACATCCGCTGATTGAACAGGCTATAACACCGACAATTAATAATATATCCAATAATAAACTTATATGTTCAATGTAAGTATTAGATGCCATAATTTGTCCTAACTAAATTGATTGTCAATAATTGACGAGCATAAACTGCACGAGCAACGTTTTGGTTTAATGATGTACTGTTTACAAGATCGGAAAAATCCAACTGAGTCAGTGTTAAGGATAACTCTTTCAAAAATTCAAGGTTTAAACGAGATATTTCATTTTGGAAATTGGGTAACTCAGAAATTAATCGTAATAAGAACGCAAATTGTTGATTGTCTCGCAAGGCATTACTTTGTTTAAGTAAGTCAAGAAGTTGTTCATCCGTGAAGTTGTTATCACGTGTATGAGCCAAGAATTCAAAAATGAGAATGGCATGTTTCATTAGGTTAAGAGTTTGTTTGTCGTTGGCAAATTCATTGATTTTTTGCTGTAGACTACTGATACTAAGTATATATGCCAATGCTAAGTATTTGGTTTTGATATCTTGAAGCTGCTCTAGAGTGGAAATCAGCATTTTTTGCTGACTCTGCTCGCCCATGGCTTTAGCCAGATTAGGAAAAAACACGCTTAAATTTTTGGTTTTAATTAATATATTAAAAAACTGCGAGCTATATTTATAACTCAGCGCTTTATCTAGTTCACTCAAAATTCGTTCACGACTTAACGTTAGCCCATCTTGATTGATACCCATGTTGGTTAGTAACTCAATTGTTTCATTTGCAACGTCAAAATTAAAGCGTGCAGCAAAACGGGCTACTCTCAAAATGCGCAATGGGTCTTCACTAAATGCAGGTGACACGTGGCGGATAATGCGATCTCGCAGGTCTTGTACTCCGTTAAATGGATCAATTATTCTACCTTCTGCATCTTCAGCAATTGCATTTATTGTAATGTCACGTCTGGACAGATCCTGCTCAAGAGTTACTTCTTTACTGCTGTTAGTGATAAATCCAGTATGCCCGGATGCAATTTTTCTTTCCGTTCTTGCCAAGGCGTATTCTTCTTTACTTTGAGGGTGAAGAAATACGGGAAAACTTTTACCGACTTGAGTGTAACCCAGTTCTAGCATCTCATCTGGGGAGCTTCCAGTTACAACATAGTCACAATCATGTGGTTTTATGCCTAATAATTTGTCTCGAACATAGCCACCTACACGGTATATACTCATCGTCTTTGAATCTTGGACTTTGTTGGATTTCAAAAAATACTCCTTATGTAGCTCTGTCTACACGACCTTGTATTTCTTATCAATTCTCCGCGCACAAGAATCAAGCACTGTGAATATACAGTCAGTTGATTATTGGGCTTGACCACTTGAGTCACCTAGGTTATTATCGTCATCCACAATGAATGTGCTATCCTGTTTATTAATTTGGTTTAAATAATTTAATATATCTACTTTGGGGCTATTATTTAGTCTCGCATCATATACAACTTTGTTGGTTAGTACTTTTTGGACATAATCACGAGTAATCTTAAACGGAATTAATTCAATCTGTATGCGATTATCCATGTTTTGAAAAGCTTGCTGCCAACGGTGCGCTCGTCCGGGCCCTGCATTGTAGCCAGCGCTAGCGTAGATTAAATTATTGCCGAATTTATTATTAAGATGTCCGAGATACCAAGAGCCAAACTTGATGTTACACTCATAATTTTTATAACAGTTATCTGAACCAATTTTTTTGGCAATATACGATGCAGTAGCCGGCATAATTTGCATTAGCCCAACTCCGCCATCAAAAGCAAGTGCATTACGGTTGAAGCGGCTTTCCTGACGCGTAATTGCCATCGGAAAGCTCATATCAATTCCATTTAGTTCACTATATTTTTTATATTGTTGACTAAACATTAATGGAAAACTCAGGCTAGCATCAGGCTGTGCAAGATTATTCGCTGCATTGATACTCATTTCCATCCATCCCAAGTCCATGGCTTTTTTACTGATTAGTGCAATCTCACTGTCATTACTGGATGCAATAATGTATTTTAGACTTTGAGTTGCCATACGTACGAAAGTGGTGCTATTAATTTGTTTACCAATTTGATATAAGTCAAAGGAAAGTTGAATTTCTTTAGCTTTTTCAGCATCACTGTTCGCACTTTGAGTAACTGAACGTTGTGGGTTTAATGGTGTACGTAGCTCAGATTGTGCGAGTAGTGAATAATAGCTATAGTTAGCCGGAATTTTCTGTAATGCTTCTTGTGCTGTTGTTTTCTGCCCCAATTTCCCAGCAGCGTATGCTTTCCAGTATAACCATGAGTTTTTATTTTGCAGCTTTATGGGCATCTTGTTAATTGTTGCATAAACCTTGCTCCAATTACTCACTGCTAAATAGCTTCGTACCCGCCACTCATATTCATCATCTGAAAGAAAGTCATCATTACCGTTTTCAATTGCAGTTATAGAATCTTGAAAATATTGTTTAATAGCTAAATTAGCAGCAACTTGATTGTAGAGATATTCTTTGGTAAATTGATCAACATTTGCTTTTGCTGTTTCGTTATAGGCTTGTTGTGGGTCTTTTACGGCTAAATTTACAATCCGATAGACGATTTGATATTTATTTGAAAGTTTATTTGCTGAAGTTGCTGATGAGAAGCTTACTTTACTGTAGTTTAAGTTGTCTGCCAATTGATTAAATTGAAAGGTTTGATCATTATTTATTAAACTATATAAAAACGGAGTAAGCAATCTTTTATCCAGACTTCCATTATTTAATTTGGAAGCGATCAACGAAATACACCATAACGGCATTTTATTAGCTATTAAATAGTTAAAATCGCTTCGACTGGGTTGTTGTTTGCCTAAAGCGAAGTTGGCAATATCATAGCCACAAGTTTCGTTGGTGTTGATTTGAGTTGATTCCATTTGTGCGTAGATAGTCAAATAATTATCCCAAGCTTGATTATTGAAATAATAACTAAGTAATTGGTGATCGAGATCCGTCCGAAAGAAATTTTCTGGGTTATTTTGAACAAATTCCAGCGCAGCTGTAGGATTAGTTCTGCTTAAATTAGCTGCTGCATTTAGATAGTTAATAACTAGATCATTAGGGTAGGTTTGAGTGAGCCCAGCTAAAGTTGCTAGATTACCTTGATTATAAGCCTGATTAGCACTTGACCAAGCAATTGTGTTAGCAGCATTTGCTAGAGGCAAGTATATGATTAACCATCCCAATGCTTTTATTTTCTTCATCTATTCCTCGTAAGTTATTACATGCCGCGTCTATAGCAAAAAGCTATGCCTAATTATACCGTATTTAGATAGAATTGGAATATACTAGTTTCTACATTTCTCAAAGCAAATCATTAAACACTATTTGATCTTACTGTTTAAACAAAATATTTTGCCTTTAATTTAGTTGTTTTATGTAGCTTTACGTATAAAACTTAGATATTAATACGGGGGTATTATCTGTTATAATATACGCTTTATTCATGACAAGTCACCGAGGTAATACTGTATATGGCACTTAAAGATATAAATCTTTCCGCATGGGCGCTAAAAAATCAGCCGCTAATTAAATACTTTCTAGTCCTATTATTTATCGCAGGCTTTTATAGTTATACCCACCTAAATCAACGTGAAGATCCTAATTTTACGATTAAGTCCATGGTAATTACCGTTCAGTGGCCAGGAGCTACCGAACAACAAATGGAAGATCAGGTAGTTGATAAAATTGAAAAAAAGCTTCTTGAACTTTCAACGCTGGATAACACCTCTTCACAAATTAGGCCTGGTTCCGCAATTATTACCGTTGAATTAGGGGATACCATTCGTGGACGTGATGTAACCGATTCTTGGTATCAAGTTCGTAAGAAAATTAGCGATATTCAGTCAACTTTACCTCCAGGAGTTATTGGACCTGCATTTAATGATGAGTTTGGTGACACCTATAGTAATATCTTTGCTTTTCAGGCGAGTGGCTACAATTTTGAAGAGTTACGTCGGGTTATTGAAGGTGTTAAACGTGAGTTATTATCTGTTGATGGCGTAAAAAAAATTGATTTAATCGGGACTCAGTCTGAACAAATTACAGTTAATATCAATAGTAGTAAGTTATCAACTCTAGGTGTTAGTCTAAATCAGGTGCTAAGCGCAATTCAGAATCAAAATGCAGTTAATTCAGCCGGAAGCTTTAATACCAATGGCGATGAAATTCAGGTGCGGGTGACTGGTAACTTTGAGAATCTTGAAGAGGTTAGAAGTTTGCCAATTGCTGCCAACGGTAAGATTTTTAGGCTTGGGGATATTGCAGATGTCAAACGCCAGTTTGTGGATCCTCCATCAACTAGAGTTCATTATAACGGACAGCCAGTAATTCTCCTTGGGGTAGTACTGAAAGACAATGCGGATATTATCGGTTGTGGTCAAAAAATTGTTGATAAATATAAGAGTATTAAAGATAAAATACCCGTTGGGATAAATGAATATGTAGTATCAGATCAGCCACATGTAGTTGATAAAGCAATCGAGGAGTTTGTTGAGAGCCTGATTGAAGCGGTATTAATTGTATTGGCGGTTAGTTTTGTAAGCTTGGGTTTTAGGACGGGTATTGTTGTTGCGATTACCATTCCATTGGTATTATCCGTTACATTCATTATCATGATGATGTTGAAAATTGATTTACAGCGTATCTCACTTGGTGCATTAATTATTTCTCTGGGACTCTTGGTTGATGATGCAATCATTGCAGTAGAGATGATGGTACAAAAGCTTGAAGAAGGAATGGATAAGTTTGAAGCTGCTACCTATGCTTATACGTCGACAGCATTTCCGATGTTATCTGGTACGCTGATTACAGTTGCAGGGTTTTTACCTGTTGGATTAAATAGCTCAACTACTGGTGAGTACGTTTTTTCATTGTTCTCAGTAGTTGCTATTTCATTAATAGTCTCATGGTTTGTTGCTGTAATCTTCACTCCATACTTGGGGTTTCATCTTTTACCTGTTGAAAAATATAGGAAAATGGCAGCTGCTCATGCCGGCAAGGATATGTTTGATACCAAGCTGTATAATAAATTTAAAGACTTTTTAGATATAGTTCTTAAGTTTAAAAGAAGTGTAGTTTTGGGAACGGTTGGTATATTCATACTGTCACTAGCCCTTTTCCGCCTATTTGTAGCTCAACAGTTTTTCCCCGCTTCAGATCGACCTGAGCTTTTAGTCGATATGTGGTTGCCATACTCATCGTCAATTTATAATACAGAGTCACAGGCAAGTAGTTTTGAAAAACTGGTATTGAAAGAAAGTGGTGTTGAAGCAGTCACTACCTTTATCGGGGTTGGTGCACCACGGTTTGTTTTAACTCTAGATGTGCAACAGGAAAATACCAATTTTGCTCAACTTTTGGTTATGACTAAAGGTGGCAAAGATCGTGAAATAGTTTCAAAACATTTGGATCAGATTTTGGCAACAAAATATCCTGATGTTCGCTATCGGGTAAAACTAATGGAATTAGGGCCGCCCGTTGGTTATCCTATCCAGTTCAGAATATCAGGAACTGATAGTAAGGAATTATTGGGCATTTCTGAACAAGTTGAAAGTATTTTAAGACAAAATCCGTATACTAAGAACGTTAATAATAACTGGGGTGATGATTTAAAATCAATTCGGCTTGAAGTTAATCAAAATAAAGCTCAGGAAATTGGTCTTTCATCAAGCGAGTTGGAGCAACAGTTGAATACTTTGCTGTCAGGTTCAACGATGACTTATTATTTGGACAAGGATGAATATATTCCAGTTGTCGCAGAGTTGAATAAATCTGAAAGAACTCAGCCGAGCGATTTAAGTAATTTAATGATTCAAACTGCCAGTAACGCTTTTGTTCCGGTTGGACAGATTGCTAAAGCGGTCTTTATTACTGAACCAAGTTTAAAATATCGCCGAAGTCGTGTGCCTTCAATTACGGTTCGTTCTGATGTTGTTGCTGGTGTGCAGGGTAACGATATTGCGAGCAAAATCTACCCTAAATTGAAAGAATTGGAAAAAACTCTTCCTCTTGGTTATCATATTGAGATGGGTGGTGGGGTTGAATCATCGCAAAAAGCACAAGCTCCAATTGCTGCGTTATATCCAGTAATGTTCTTAATTGTACTTACCTTACTAATGCTACAGTTAAATAGCTTTAAGCGTTCGTTATTGGTTTTGGCAACAGCACCGCTTGGAATGATCGGTGTAACTTTGTCATTGATTACCTTACGTGCTCCATTTGGCTTTGTCGCATTGTTGGGTGTAATTGCATTACTTGGAATTATCATGCGTAATTCGGTAATTTTAATTGACCAAATTGAAAGCGATATTAAAAAAGGTGAGGCACCTTATGAGGCTGTAAAAATGTCAGTGGTACGCCGTTTTAGACCGATTATGTTAACAGCAGCCGCAGCGATTTTAGGGATGATACCTTTGATTAGTAGCGCGTTCTGGGGACCAATGGCGGTAGCGGTAATGGGCGGTTTATTTGTTGCCACACTATTAACCTTGGTATTTCTTCCAGCTTTGTATGCGTGGGCATTTAAGGTGAGTAAATCCCAAAAAGAGGAAGTTAACGTATGAAAAAACTATTAAGTGTTTTATTGTTTAGTGGTAGTTTAACTCAAGTGTTTGCTTATGATTTGGCGTATGCCTATCAGCAGGCATTAAGTTACAATGCAACGTATCTACAACAAATTGCGAGTAGTGATGCGACTATTGAACAGAAAAACATCGCATTGGGTAAATTGCTGCCACAAATTAGCGGTTCAGCAAGCCTTTCTGAAAACTATTTCAATCAAGGTGGGATTGAAGCTTATTATCATCAACCAGTTTATTCTGCTCAGTTAACGCAGGTGGTTTTTGATTGGAGTAAATTTTCAACCTTCTCTAAAGGGCAATATTCTGCTCAAATTGGTGATTTACAGCTTGAAAATGCCAAGCAACAGCTACTTGTAACAGTTGCCCAGTCTTATATGGATGTGCTTTATGCACAAGATACTTTGCTCTCTATTACTAAAACCAAAGAAGCGCTTGAGAAGCAAATGAATCAGGCTAAAAAATCATTTGAAGTTGGAACAGTTACGATTGCTGATGTGAATGATGCACAAGCTGGTTACGATTCTTCCGCAGCGCAAGAGATTCAAGCGACCAATGATTTGATTTATAAAAAAAATATTTTTCAGAATATAACAGGTTTGGATCCTGAACAAATTCAACCGATTGTTGATGATCTTAAATTAGTTACGCCTAATCCGCAAAGTGCCGATAAATGGTCGCAGATGGGGGAGTCGGGTAATCTAAATATTAAAGTATCACAGAAGCAAGTTGCAATGGCAAACCAAGATGTTCATATTGCAATATCTGGACATTTACCTACTTTGAATGTGAATGGAACTTATCAGTATCAAGATACTGGAGGGTTAGATAATACCAATGCTACAGCAGCGCAAGTACAACAGTTAACTAGCGTACCTGGAACCCCATTATCTAGTTATGCCAACGGCGGAGTAGGTTTGCAATTAAATGTACCGATTTATTCTGGTGGTAGTGTTAATGCTCAGGTTCGTCAAGCACGTGCTACTTATGTAGCCTCTCAGCAACAGTTGGTGAGCGTTGAACGACAAACTGATCAGAATATTCGTAATAGTTATTGGCAAGTGCTTAACGGGGTTAGCCTAGTTAAAGCCCAGCAGACGGCACTGAAATCAGCTAAAACGAAACTGGATTCGGATCAGCTTGGTTATCAAGTTGGGGTGCGTAATAGTGTGGATTTAGTTAATTCACAAAAGAACTATTATCAAACTTTTCAAACGTATCAACAATCACGTTACCAGTATCTTATGGCGCGAATTCAGTTACGCTACTTGGATGGTAGTATTAATGATAAGTTTATTCAAGATATTAATACCAATATTAAACCTAATAAATAGCCTTATATTTCGGTATGCTTTGAATGCTCAGAAGCTGAGATTTTATGTATAACTCTAAGTGATGCTAGAATTATGAGCACGAAGAGGATAGTTGGAATAATTTACAAATAAGAATTTTATGTTACAACCTTTAGTTTTTGGTTTGAATTACCAAACCGCAGATTTTGAACTACGTGATCGTCTGGCCTTCGCTAGTGAAGAAGTTCCGTTAGTTTTGAAACGCTTGATAAATTCTGGAATAGTTAAAGAAGTCGTCTTGCTTTCAACGTGTAATCGAACCGAGCTATACTGTATTGCCAATGATATTAATTTTGTAATTAATGCTTTGTGTGATATGCATAATGTCTGCCCACGGACGATTCGCCAGCATAGTTATGTGTATCAGGGACAAGAATGTGCTCATCATCTTTTTCGGGTGATTTCAGGCCTAGAGTCAATGGTACTTGGTGAAACTGAGATTGTTGCTCAGGTAAAATCCGCGATGGATATTGCTCATGAACATTCTGCGTTGGGTAGCAATTTGGCTGGGTTATTTCAGATGGCATTAGCGGTCGAAAAAGAAGTTCGCAATCATACTGCAATTAATAATGTTGCTATTTCGATGGGGCACGCTGTTGTTGATTATGTATCGGCGTATTTGGATAAATTGCCTAATCGTAACGTGCTGTTTATTGGTGCTGGGCAGATGATGCAACAAATTGCGCCGCATTTTGTGTATCTGGATTTAGGCAATAAATTAGTAGTTAATCGTAGCGTTGCTAATGCTGGCTTGGTTGCGGCAAAAATTGGTGCCTCAGTTGACTCACTTTCTAATCTAGCAGATGTAATCGATGATTATGCTACGGTAGTTATTTGTTGTGCGAGCAATTCTCCTTTGTTGACTGAAACGATGTTGCAGCAAGATATTATTCAAAATAAATCTAAACTGATTATTGATTTATCAATGCCATTACTTGTTGAACGCGGGCTAAAACAGCATGCAAATATTCATCTTTTTACCGTCGATGATATTGCTAAATTAGTTGATGTTGGTCTTGAAAAGCGTAAATTTGCCGCAGTAGAAGCGGAAGGAATTATCGCCGCTAAATTAGAGGATTATCATTCGTGGTTGCGTAAACGTGGTTTTGCACCTCTGATTCGTAAGCTACGCGAGCAAGCCGAGTCGATTCGTTTAGAGAGCTTGGCTGCAGCAGAAAAGCAATTATTAAATGGTGAGTCACCGACTGAGGTGTTAAAGCAATTATCTGTGCAGCTTACTAATCGTTTATTACATAATCCAACAGTAAATATATGTGCTAGTAGCGGACACCAGCAAGATGATCTGGTTAATTTGCTGGGGCATCTATATAGCTTGGAAGTTTAGAGGTATTTAATGAAACAAAGTGTTATTGATAAATTAACGATTTTGGGTGCGCGTCAAAAGGAATTGTCCAGCTTATTATCGCAGCCAGAAGTGACTAATGATATGAATGAGTTCACGCGGTTAAATCGTGAGTATGCAGAACTAACCCCTGTAGTGGAAAAATTTGCTGAATATACTAAATGTGCTGAAGATTTGGAAACTGCAGAATTATTGTTGTCTGATCCTGAGATGAAAGAGTTTGCTCAAAGCGAATTGGCCGCAGCAAAGACTAAAATGGAAGAGCTGGAGCTTGATTTACAGAAGCTGTTGCTACCTAAAGACGCTAATGATGATAAAAATGTCTATCTTGAAATTCGCGCAGGTACTGGTGGTGATGAATCTGCTTTATTTTCAGGTGATTTATTTCGGATGTATTCGCGTTATGCTGAGCGCATGGGCTGGCAAGTTGAGGTGGTTTCCTCTGCTGAGTCTGATGTCGGTGGTTATAAAGAGATCGTGGCTAAAATCATGGGCAGCGGGGTTTATTCGCGCTTAAAATTTGAATCAGGTGCGCATCGAGTACAACGAGTCCCTGCTACTGAGTCGCAAGGTCGGGTGCATACTTCAGCTTGTACGGTTGCAATTATGCCTGAGGCTGATGAAGTTGCAGAGGTTGAAATTAATCCATCTGAACTGAGAATTGATACTTTCCGTGCGTCGGGTGCTGGTGGACAACATATTAATAAGACTGATTCAGCAATTCGGGTAACTCATCTACCAACTGGAATTGTGGTTGAGTGCCAAGATGATCGTTCACAACACAAAAATAAAGCGCGAGCACTTTCCTTATTGGCAACTCGGATTAAAGATGCACAAATTCGTGAGCAGCAAGCCAAAGAGTCTGCTCAACGTAAAAGTCTGGTTGGTTCAGGCGATCGTTCTGAACGGATCAGAACCTATAATTTTCCACAAGGACGGATGTCAGATCATCGGATTAATTTAACGTTATATAAACTTGAGTATATAATGGATGGTGATTTGGATGAACTAACCAATGCGTTGATTGCAGAGCATCAGGCTGAGTTATTGGCAAGTATGGGAGATCGTTAAGATGCAAGAAGGACGACAAATTGTCGCATATTTTGATTTTGATGGGACACTATCCGATCGGGATACTCTAGTTCCATTTTTAATCTATGCAGTCGGAATTTGGCGTTTTCTGTGCTGTGTTCCTAGTTTATTACCAATCGTGATTCGATATGGTTTACGGCTTATTAATAATGAGCAAGCTAAACAGCTTACATTGCAGCGTGTTATTGCAGGGATGAAAAGCTATGTTCTTGAACAAAAAGCTAAGAATTTCGCGCTGACTCGTTTAAATAAATACCTCAAACCTGTTGTTTACTCAAAATTAGAGTGGCATCGCGAGCACGGCCATACTTTAGTTTTAGTTAGTGCTAATTTAGGTGTTTATCTTCGTTATTGGGCGCGCTTACATAAATTAGACTATGTAATTGCTACTGAACTTGATATTAATGAGCGTAACCGTATAACTGGACGCTTGCAAACGCGCAACTGCTATGGTCGAGAAAAAGTGACCAGAATTAAGCAGTTTCTTGCAGATAATCATCTATCTTTTAGCTATAGCTATGCTTATGGTAACTCTGCAGGTGATTATGCTCTATTTGCTTATTCTAACGAACCTTTTTATGTCAGTGGCGATAGCGTAGAGCACTGGAGTCGTCGTCAATGAATGATAATCGATTAAGCGAATTATTAGTTGATGGAATTACACAGTTGGGGTTGAGTGTTACTGATAACCAATTAAGACAATTAATTAGCTATAAAGATATTTTGTTACGTTGGAATAAAGTTTATAGTTTGACGGCGATTACCAATCCTCGTGAGCTGATTATTCAGCATTTGCTTGATGGTTTGAGTATCGTGAATCATATTATGGAAGACTCTTGTGTGCTTGACGTCGGTAGTGGAATGGGTGTGCCAGGAATTATTTTAGCTATTATGTTGCCAAAATCCAAAATTACGGTTTTAGATAGTAATAGTAAGAAAAGCGCTTTTTTACAACAGGTAAAAATTGAACTTGAGCTGAGTAACCTAAGCGTAGTTTGTAAGCGCGTTGAGTTATATATACCTGATGAATTATTTACAATCATTACTTCACGGGCATTTGCTGATTTGGCGTTATTTATTCAGCTTACAGAGCATTTGATTGCGGATAACGGGCTTTACCTGGCAATGAAAGCCGAGCGTGGACTTAGCGAGATGAAAGAAATTGATGGTTTTGCTTGTCGCCAAATTGGGTTAAATGTACCATATTTAGATGCAAAACGATTTTTGATAGAAATGAAACGTGCATGAAAAATGTAATAGTTATAGTTAATCAGAAGGGTGGGGTTGGTAAAACTACCACGGTTGTTAATTTAGCCACTGCCTTGGTCCAAAGCCGTAAAAAAGTTTTAGTGATTGATATTGACCCACAAGCTAATGCTACTACTGGTGCTGGAATTGATAAAAATAATTTGAAACATAGCGTTTATGATGTTTTAATCAATAATGTAGCTGTGGAAGATGCTATTGTGAAATCCGAGAGCTGTAAATTTGATTTACTGCCCTCCAATCGCAATTTGGCAGGTGCAGAGATTGAGTTAGTTGATTTGGCTGAACGTGAATTTCGTTTGAAGCAAGCCTTACAAAATGTAAAAGAAAAATATGATTTAATTTTAATCGATTGTCCGCCATCGTTAAGCTTGTTAACACTAAATGCTTTAAGTAGTGCGGATTATGTTTTAGTTCCGATTCAGTGTGAGTACTATGCACTGGAAGGATTAACCGATCTGCTTAATACTGTTCAACTAATGAAGGGCAAATTAAACCCAGAGTTAGAGTTGCTAGGGATTTTGCGTACGATGTATGACAAACGTAATAATTTGGCATTGCAAGTATCTGCGCAATTAGTGGAATACTTTGATGATAAGGTGTTTTATGTTTCAATCCCACGCACAGTGAGATTAGCTGAGGCGCCAAGTTATGGTACATCGGCAGTTGCTTTAGATGTTGAGGCGGTTGGTTCACAAGCGTACATTCGAATGGCACGTGAATTATTAAAACGTCTGCGTGAGATGAATGTTGAATAATAAAAATGTTTTATTTATGGTGGTTAGAGCAAATGGCAAAATTAACAGGCCTAGGTAAAGGCTTAGATGCGTTATTATCAGCATCAAAAATCAATTTGGACGTAAATAGTACAGCGAAAACTTCCAATGATGTAACTGAGTTGGTAAATCAACTTAGTGATATCTCATTAAATAAAATTCAACCGGGTAAATATCAACCGCGGAAAGTATTTGATGAAGTAGAATTGCAAGAATTAGCAGATTCAATTCGTCATAATGGCGTGATTCAGCCAGTTGTACTACGGAAAATCGCACCTGAGCGCTATGAACTGATTGCCGGAGAACGTCGTTTCCGCGCATCGCAAATTGCAGGTCTTGAGAGTATTCCAGCTATTATTCGTGAATTCAGCGATGAAGAGGCTCTAGCTGTTTCGTTGATTGAGAATATTCAGCGTAAAGATTTGAATATTGTCGAGGAAGCGCAAGGTTACCGTCGGTTGATTGATGAATTTGGTCTAACTCATGAGGCTTTGGCTCAGGTAACTGGTAAATCAAGAAGCAATATTTCTAATACTCTGCGTTTATTAAACCTAACTACACAAGTATTGGATATGTTGCTGGAACGTAAGCTTGACATGGGGCATGCCCGTGCGTTGTTGCCCCTTTCGGAAGAAAACCAATTATTGTTAGCAGAAGAGATTATTGCCAAGAAATTAACTACTGCAGAAGTGGAAAATAAAGTTGCCAAAATTTTGCACGAATTAAAATATGGTGCAGGTAATATAAAAGTGGTACGTAAAGATCCAGATATCTCTCGTTTGGAAGAAAGTATTGCCGATAAGATAGGCATGGTAGTGGGAATAAAACATAATCGTGGCGGACACGGTAAAATTACGATTAATTATAGCTCAGTCGATGAATTGGAAGGTTTTTTGGAGCGCTTACGCTAAACCGTTAAGCGCTATTATTGTGTAAAATGTAAACTAATTAGGAGTGTGCAAAATGACGCAAGCAGTGAAAAATGTAATTTTTGATATTGGTAATGTGGTTTTAGAATGGCAGCCGGAGCACATTTTACGCAGTGTTTTTAGCGTTTCAAATATGGAAGCGATGATGGCAAAAACCTTTCTTTCGCGTGAGTGGCAGGCGTATGATCAAGGATTGCTTTCAACCAAAGAATTAAAAGAGCAAATGGCGTTAAATGTTGATTGTTCAATTACGGCAATTGAAGCTTTATTGCAAAATGTTGCTATTGCTTTACGTCCGATTCCTGAAATGGTGGCTTTGATTGCACAGTTAAAAGAATTAGGATACAATGTTTATGCTTTGAGTAATATGCCAAGCTCAATTTTCCAATCTTTATTTGAAGAGCATAAATTTTGGCATCTTTTTGATGATATTATTATTTCATCACATATTAAATTAGCTAAACCTGATCCCGAGATTTACCAGTTTTTTCTAGATAAACATTCTTTAGATGCTGCTAGTTGTATTTTTCTCGATGATAATAAAATTAATGTTGCGGTGGCTAAATCATTGGGCATCCACGGCATTAAAGTGATTAATTTTCAACAGGCTATTGATGATTTAAGTGACTTTTTAGGATTACCTAAATCTGTCCCAGAAATAGAGTAAATATTCAAAATCAGCGAGTGCCAGATGCTTAAACAAAGGAACTTGGAATGCAGTTAAATAAACAAACTGATTACGCGTTACGTGTTTTGCTTTATTTGGCATTCGTTGGTGAGACTCGTTTGGTTAATATTGACGAAATCGTCAGCAAATTTCATATTCTTCGCAACCACCTCATCAAAATCATTAGCAAATTAGCCCGACTAAAATTTATCGTAACTTATCGTGGCGTTAATGGTGGAATGAAAATTAATCCCGAAACACTGAATATGACATTAGATCAAATAATTGCTGCCTTTGAACCAACTTTTGAAGTAGTGCAATGTGAGCATTTGGTTTGTCCTTTGACTGGAATGTGCCGCCTAAAATCTGTGTTAGATGAAGCAAGTAATAATTTTGTTGCGACGCTTGGCAAGTATACATTAGCTGAAATGTTACCAGCTAATGAATCAACTATACAAAAAATCATGTTAATGCTTGATTCACGTTTGGTGAAATGATCCAGTTAGAGATATAGAGAAGGGTAACTGTAATAAATGAGTATAATTAAAGCAGTAATAATGGATAAAGATGGCTCAACCATCGTCAGTCCCAATATTTTACCGGATGAATTAGGTGAGCTAATTCAACAAAATCAACATATTCACTGGGTAATGGCAACTGGTCGCAGCTTATGTAATGTCTTAAAAAGTCCGATGGTAGAATTATTGAATCCTGAAGCACCGCAAATTATTGAAGGTGGCGCACGGGTTGTAAATTTGAATGGTGATTGTTTACAAGTCAGCCATTTACAAACCCACGAAATTGAACATTTTCTTAAAGTTGTTGATTTAGACGCACTGCATTATTTATTCTACTCCGTAGATGAGGGTGGTGGATTCATGTACTCTAATAATCTTGAGTACTGGCAAAAACAGATTATGGTTTTAAGAACTACCGATGATTTAAGCGAGTTTATTGCATGGTTTGACGAAATTAAGCCAGCAAAACTGTCGGTACGAGTTAAGCGTAATATTGATTTACCCGGGTTGAATTGGACGCAAAATGATAGTTATATCGATGTTACAACCGCTGGGGTACACAAAGGTTCTGCGGTATTGGATGTCTTAACCATGCTTGGTGTTTCACCATCTGAAACTGCTTTTGTTTTTAATGACTTCAATGACCTGTCCGTGCTTGAGCATCCTGAATTAAGCCAGATAGTTAAGCTTAAGGTTGGCGATTTGCTACCAGATGTAGCTGCAGATTATGAGCTTGAAAGTCCTTATGATGTCGCACGGGTATTAAAAGATTTACTTAGTTGAGATGTATGTTGATTTTACGTTGGAAGCTGAGACTTGTTGTTTTAAAAGGTTGTAATAATGAGTGTAATTAATGATGCTCGCGTGGCAACATCTGCAGATGCAGGGCAAGTTGCTCGATTATTTGATCTATACCGTTGTTTTTATGGTAGAGAAAGCAATTTAAGCGAGTCGGCTGATTTTATTTCTGAGCGGCTTAAAAATAATGATTCAGTGATTTTTATTGTTGAAACTGATGATGGAACTCTAGCAGGATTTACACAGCTATATCCAATATTTTCTTCGCTTTCTGCCAAGAAAGCTTGGGTTTTAAATGATCTTTTTGTTTGTCGCGAATTTAGATCTCAGGGAGTCGCAAGCAAGCTTATTCAGCAAAGCCTGGCATTTTGTAAAAACGCTGGTGCTGAGTGGGTTAGCTTGCAAACCGCAACGGATAATTTTACTGCACAACAATTATATCAAAAACTTGGGTTTATTCAGGATACTCAGTTTTTAAATTATTACTATAATCTTACTGCGTGATGCTAAAAATAGTAAGATTACTACATCACTTATTATAGTAATGAGCTAATTTAGTTTTGCGTACAGGATGTGGTGCATGAACCCCATCCTGTTTAAGAAAGATTAAGTTGCTTGAGAAGCTTCGTTAATCTGTGTTTTTTTGGTAAAGAATTTTTTCAAAATTATCGCAATTAACGCAGTTGCAACCGCCCCACAGAGCATACAAACAATCGCGATTAGCGGTTTATTCATTGCACCAAGCAGGGCAACGATTGGCCCACCATGGGCTACGCTATCCGTCACTCCAAAACTAAATGCCATTACCGATGCAAGCATACTACCGATAACATTTGCTGGGATTACCGAAAATGGATCTTGGGCAGCAAAAGGAATCGCGCCCTCAGAAATTCCCACTAAACCCATAGCTCCAGCAGCCTTACCTGCTTCAAGCTCAGCTTCGCTAAACAGATTCATCTTTCTACCAATTACCGTTGATAATGCCATGCCCAATGGCGCAACCGGAATCGCACATGCCATTGCACCCATGAACTGCGTTTGACCATTGGCAATCATCCCAATCGAGAAGAGGAATGCAACTTTATTGAATGGTCCACCCATATCAAAGCCAGTCATACCACCAAGTACAATCCCCAATAATATCGCATTACCAGTACTCATTTCTTGTAAAGTATGATTTAAAAATACCATTAAGCTTGCAATGGGGGCACCGATTACAAAGATAAACACTGCAGCAATAAATAATGTACCACTGATTGGTGCAATCAAGATTGGCACTAGTGGGCGTAACATTTTGTGGTAATTAAGATTAGCTATCCAACGGACAAAGTAACCGACCAATAATCCGGCAATAATCGCGCCGATAAAACCAGTACCAGCCGATGCGTGATAGAATGAGCCATTATTGGCAATCCAGCCACCGATAAAGCCAGGTGCCAGCGCAGCACGATCACCAATCGCCAGCGCAATGAAGCCCGCTAAAACAGGAATCATTAGCGTGAATGAAGCCACTCCGACATCCAATACTGATTGCCATTCACTACCTTTAGGAATTACCATCCCAGCTTCACTTGGCTTGCCACCAATGGCCAGAGACAGGGCAATCAATAGCCCTCCCGTTACCACAAACGGAATCATGTAAGATACACCATTCATTAGATAAGTATAAAGACTACCATTCTTTGTGTTTTTTTTATCTTGTTGTTGTGATTTTGTCGAAGCTTGCGCTTGAAATAACGGTGCGTCTAATGCATCCTGAATTAATTTCTCCGCATTTTTAATTGGAGCTTTTACGCCAGTTTTAATTAATTTCTTACCTGCAAAACGCGTCATATCAACTTGGGTATCACAGCTAACAATAATAGCATCTGCTTTGGCAATTTCTTCTGCACTAGGTGAATTTTTAACTCCAACTGAGCCATTGGTTTCAACTTTGATCGTGTAGCCTAAATTAGCTGCTCCAATTTCCAGAGCTTCAGCAGCCAGATAAGTATGAGCTACCCCAGTTGGACAACCTGTGACACCAATAATAAATCCCTTACTGGTGCTAGTTTGAACTTCTTTAACCTTTTTCTGCTCCATTAGCAGATCCAACGCTTCTTCGGTTGTGGTCGCTGCCATGATTTTGTTGATAAAGCCATGCTCAATTAATTTATTGGATATTTTGGCTAATAGCTCTACATGCAGATTAGTACTACCTTCTGGTGAGGCAATCATAAAAAAGAGCTTGGAGTATTCACCATCATCAGCACCATAGTCTATTCCATTGCGACTAATCCCCACGGCTACTGCTGGAGTCACAACCGCCGCACTTTTGGCATGAGGAAAGGCAACGCCTTCTTCAAAACCTGTATTGCTGACCGCTTCACGCGCATTAACATCAGCAAGAAATTGTTCTTTATTGGTAACGTTACCATTTTTGACTAATAAGTCAATTAGTTCTACAAAAACATTTGCTTTGCTGGTTGATTTTAAATCAAGACAAATCAGCTGCTCATTTAAAAAATTATCAATCATGATAAACTTCCCTTGTTTAAATTACATGATGTTATTTAGCTTTAATCTACTATTATGAACGCACCGCACATTATTCTACCATATTTTAAATATGGTTATTCTTGGCGCTTAATTTTTAGCTATTTATCAATTTGCATTAGTTATATACTTGCAAACAAATAGATTTTATAAAAATATACTAACTTTTACAATAATCAATATTGTTGATTGAATAATATTGCCAAATGTGTTAGCAAAATTGATGGATTGTGTCGCGCGGGTATTAAAAGACTTACTTAGTTGAGATGTATGTTGATTTTACGTTGGAAGCTGAGCCTCATTGTTTTAAAAGGTTGTAATAATGAATGTCATTCATAATTTTCGCGTGGCAACATCTGCAGATGCAGAGTAAGTTGCTCGGTTATTTGATTTATACCGTTGTTCTTATGGCAGAGAAAGCAATTTAAGCGAGTCGGCTGATTTTATTTCTGAGCGACTTAAAAATAATGATTCAGTGATTTTTATCGTTGAAACTGATGGTGGAACTCTCGCAGGATTTACACAGTTGTATCCAATATTTTCTTCGATTTCTGCCAAGAAAGCTTGGGTTTTAAATGATCTTTTTGTTTGTCGCGAATTTAGATATCAGGGAGTCGCAAGCAAGCTTATTCAGCAAAGTCTGGTATTTTGTAAAAACGCTGGTGCTGAGTGGGTTAGCTTGCAAACCGCAACGGATAATTTTACCGCACAACAATTATATCAGAAGCTTGGGTTTATTCAGGACATTCAGTTTTTAAATTATTACTATAATTTTACTGTGTGATGCTAAAAATATTTAACAAATACTATGTCACTTATAATGACGAGCAAGTTTTTTGATACTAAGGTTTAGCTAGCATATGCTGCTTGCTAAATTCTTATCCGCTTTTGTCTAGGGCTTTTAAACCTAGTACCTCGTACTTATTCTTCTTGTAGACACCTTGTAAATTTATAAAGAGGTACTTACAAAATTGCAATTGATAATGTTACTTTCTTATTTCAAGTTGTCCAGCTTTCGTATTATGCTGTAGGTAAATTATCCAATTTGTATCAAAATTGACCCTGTTTTAAGTAAAATAACAAATGGAAACAGTAAATATTTTGACTCTTAATTGAGTTGTAGATGTTCTATCTCTATTTTTGCAGAATAACGTATAATCATGGTATCCTCAATTTTTCGCGGTAATCTTATGGCTGATTTTGAACCTAAAGTACGAATAACAGTTCCAGCATATATACAGGATATTTTAAATACTGATATGTATGATTTTGATTTAACAAAAAATAAAATATGTAATGAAATTTTTTTTGCTTTTCACCAGAGCCATAATGAGCAAGCTAAGCGTTTTCGGCTACAAGAGTCAACAATTTTACAATTTACCCTGAGTAATGAGAATCTTGATTTGTTCATTAAACTTACGGATCAAGTGAATTTTACCAACAAAGCCGAATTTTTTCGTCAAATGTTTTTTGATTATTGTAGTCAACCGCGTTATGTTCGTGAGTTATCTTTAAATGAAAAAAGTATTAAGTTGGTTAATAAAGCGATCAAGGAACAAAAGCAGCTCAGGATTCGCTATAAAGATGGGCTGCGGTTGGTTGAGCCCTATGCGTTATTGAAGTCAGATAATGAGACGCGGAATTATGTCTATGTCTATTGTCATAATAAGCATGATTATTGCATCTATCGATTAGCCAATATTGAAGCGGTGTCAATTACCGCAAACGCATTTGAACATTATGATCAATCACTTATTGATGGCATTAGGCATAATTTTGATCCATTTCTCTCTTATGGTCAAACAGTTAAAGCACGCTTGACTGAAGCTGGATTTCAGATCTACGAACGTAACATTACGCATCGACCGCAGATTATTAAACAAGATGGTAATACTTATGAGTTTGAATGTTCTGCAATACGAGCCAAATTATATTTCCCCAAGTTTTTTGGTGAAGTTGAGATTCTTGAGCCTCTTGAGTTGCGTGAGTGGTTTAAAAATGGAATCAAAAACATGATGAACGTGTATCAGGTAAATGGTGGATAATTACAGTGTTTAACGAGTTAAGTGCCAAAGAGTATTTTTCCATATCTCGAGGCAATGGATTTTATATAACTTTTTTTCCGTTAAACTTAACCGGAAAAGATCTTAGACTCTTAAATAATTAATCTTACGTTGTCCATAACCATAAAAGTGTACCAATTGAGATTGGTCAAAATATTAAAATAAGTTTTTATTAAAGGAAGATTATGAAAGTAACAATGAAGAACCCAAAAACTGGTGAAATAAAAGAAATAAAGGTTGGCTGGAGCTGGACTCTTTTTTTATTTTCTGGTTTATTTGGATTACCTCTTTTCTTGAAAAAACTTAATCTGTGGGGTTCCATATTCTTTGTTATGTGGATTATAAATCTAATTGTGCCATCAATAGTTTCAGGTGATGAAGGAGAGATAGTTAAAGGTTGTATACTATTTATTTTTATTGGCCTTCAGGTATTTGTAGGAGTGAAAGGTAATGAAATGATAGCAAAAAACTATCTAGAAAAAGATTGGACTTTTGTTGATCCTGATAGCGAGCTTACTAAAATGGCTAAAATGAAATGGGGTATTTATATTTGAGCAGGAAATATTATACGCCAAAAGATAAATATTCTGCTGGTTGCAAAATTAGACAAAAATGGTTACTGCAGTCGTTGTTATACTCAGTCGCTTGGTGCGTTAATCGCCGATGTAGCTTTTGAGACCTTGGAAAAATTTGCTACCAAATTTATGCAAAAATGATTGCTTGAGTTTATCATGATAACTGTCGTTATAGAAATGTTGTTATATTGCTTGATGTAAAAGTAAATTCAAAGTCAACTAAAACTTGACTTAACTCGATTAAGTTTAGTCGAAGTGAGTTGACAAATCTTGTGGTAGCAACATCTAGAGAGAAGATCTCCAAGTTTTGCGGTATGGTGTAGAAATGCTAACGAATGTAATAGTTATTGTTTATAAGCAATACCAATTTACCAAACTATAATATTAGAAAACATTATGAAGAAAAAATTAGTTGTCTTAACCGGTGCTGGTATAAGTGCTGAAAGTGGCGTAAGAACATTTCGTGATATGGATGGACTATGGGAAGATCATGATATTATGGAGGTAGCATCTTATAAAGGTTGGTTAAAAAATAAAGATTTAGTTTTAGATTTTTATAACAAGCGTCGCAATCAACTAGCAAAAGTTAAACCAAATTATGGTCATATTGGATTAGTTGAACTTGAAGAATTATTTGATGTAACAATTATTACTCAAAATGTAGATGATTTACATGAGCGTGCTGGTAGTAAAAATATACTCCATTTACATGGTGAATTAACCAAAGCTCGTAGTATAAAAGACAGAAATCTTATCTATGATATTGGTTATCGAGAAATACATGAAGGTGACCTCTGTGAATTAGGTTCTCAGTTGAGACCTCATATCGTTTGGTTTGGTGAAAGGGTTCGCGAAATAGATCAAGCAATAAAAATTGTAAGTGAAGCAGATATTTTTGTTGTTATTGGTACATCTATGCAAGTTTATCCTGCTGCTGGTTTATTGGCAGACACTAAAAAAGATGTACTAATCTATTTTATAGATCCAAATGCAAAAAAGATGTTTCATCGAAGCAATATAGCACTAATATCTGAAAATGCTTCAACTGGTATAAAGAAATTAAAAGATTTATTGATGAATTTATAGCCATAATTTTTCCTAAATGAAAACAACATAACATATAAAAGATGTGAAATATATAGCTCTGGACATGACGGTGCAACTGGTAAAGTATATAGATAATGTTGACAATGATGAATCAGACTATAGTGCGCCCAATTGTCAATACCAGTAAATACAATTTAAAGAAACAAATTAGGCCGCATATCTTTGTGTAATTTGTATTAGTTTGGATTTAATCTGACAATTCTTAATAATATAAGTTATACTTCATGGGTTAACTCATGAAGTATAACTACACAAAAAGGATTGTTAAAATGTCTAGTTTTGCAGAAAAAATCATTAA
>JACCDT011901005.1_pt1 | contig 58109 bp, 66 predicted proteins | sample 7446291 | NCBI WGS metagenome assembly JACCDT01 (sample SAMN15323446, study PRJNA562643) | freshwater metagenome | isolation source: river surface water | place: USA:Blue River Watershed | collected 2017-08-17
AAACATTGTACCTTGTGATATTCGAACTTTTGTTCCTACTACATTCGGTTTTGCTAAACCTCAGTACTGCGATTTCCTACAGACTGAGTACAGTCTAAGAAATCGGGAGCATTAGACGATACCCCAAGATATTACAGCTTGTAGCTTGTAGCGAGTAGCTGTTAGCTAAAAATACATACAGCTAGTTGTTTATTACTAAACTACCCATAACTGTCCTACGATACTACCATATATAGCAGTTTTTTTCCATTAGGAAATGTTTAAAAGAAGTGGTGGTTACTAGAGTTCTTTTGAAAGAGTGTCTATTTCTTCTTGTGTTAAAATTCCAGCTTCAACAAAAAGTTCTTGTGATCGAATGCGACGAGTAAGGTGTCGTAAACTAGCAAGCATACTTGTTGCTGCTTGTTTAAGTGACGGAATATCTTCCTTGAGAATATCTTTTGGAGAAAGAAGTTCTTCTTCTAAAAAATATTCCAAACTAAAAGGATTTCCTGTTATAAAATCAGATACAGCTTTGGTGTACATTTGTTTTTTAATAATAGGGGATGAAAGGTCGCTCTCGTTGTTAACTTCAATACCGAACATATATCGCAAGTCTTCTTGGGTATGTGTAAATTTTGGAACAAATTCTTCTACAAGTGGCTGTGGCTCGGCAATGGTTTCTGGAGACTGCAAAAGTACTTCTTCTTCTGGTTGGTTACCATTAAATGAAGCGTCAGGAGATTGCATAGATGCGATAATCTAATCATATTTTTTGATAAGAAACAACCATGTACTATTTTGGATGTGTCAATTATGTAACTAATCTAGATTTCAGAACTCTTTTTAGACAATGTTTCTATCTTTGCACAACAACACACTAAAATTGCTTGCACGAATGATGAGGGTAGCAGTATACTCCTAGCTATTAACTATATAATTTTTTTGCAAACGTATGGAACAACATTCACAACACCACACATCAAATATTGATTCAGTTTCTGTGAGTGATGCATTCAATCCTCGGATGGAATTAGCTCCTGAGCTTGTGGTGTTGCATGACATTGCAAATAAATATTATAAGCCAATGATAAAAATTGCAGAAAAGTCAGATGATGAGCAACCTGCTTTTACTTCCGAAGGTGTTCAGTATGTAAAGGCCTCAGCGCTTACTGCAAAGATGGCTTTACGTGCCGCGCAGATGGCTGCCCAAAAAAGTGCATAACTATACCTTGACGAAACTCCTCTTTTATGAGAGAGTAAAGATATCAATAACCTTGCTAAATAAGGTTAATTGAGTTATACCCATGGCCCTAAGTCCAGAACTAAAAAAAGCACTCGAAGAAACACACCTTACCTATGAGGAGTTGCGTGCTTTTGAAGTGGGATTAACTCTTTTAAACGACGAGGAACAGGAAGAATTTGCAACGATTGTACAGAAGAACCCAGAACTTGTGTACCCGCTCTACATCAATTTCAAGGCGAAACTTCACGCTGCCGGAGAATCAAAAGAACAATGGGAGGCAGCTATCGAACGTGAAGTAGAAGAACTCGAAGAGTTCTTGCGAAAACGACGGGTAGGGGACGAGATCATGTAACTAATGCGGAAAGGACGCGGACAAACGCGGATTGGACGCTGAAAATACAGAATGTGCAGATTAGGAGGTAGGACAACGCAGACTAATGAGGAAGGGATACGATAAAAAGAAATGCGCCGCACGAAGTGCGGCGCTTTTCTTTTTCCTTATGGCTATTTTTCATTATTTGATACACTTGTAGCCATATGAAGCATCTTATCGGCGGTCTACAGCTTATTGCTACAAGAAGAGATGGTAGGGTTATTGTTATTTCTGCAACAGGTATCTTTTTACTTATCCTTCTTGCTTTGCAAAACGGAGAAGCAGCAATCGCAGCATTTGATTTATCCTCTTTTTCTCTTATTAAGAAAGTTTCACTTTTTTCGGTAACATTTTTCGATGTAGCAAGTACTGTCACAGGTGGAGCTACAGTTCTTGCTGTACTCGGGTCTCTTCTTAGCGCTATCAATATCGCACTTGTATATGTATATATAAAGACTCGAGGAGAACTCCTTCTTAAGAGCGGTCTCTATAGTGGTGTCGGACTTATCTTTGCATTTCTTGGTATTGGATGCGCTGCATGTGGTACAGCATTTCTCAGTCTTATTCTAGGGTTCTTTGGATTTTCAGCGGTACTCGACGTGCTTCCATATAAAGGGCAAGAAATAGGATATATCGGTCTTAGTATTCTTTGTGTCGCTACCTATGTGCTTGCAAAAAAAGTTACCGCACCTGCTGTGTGTTAATCTATATATAATCTATGTCTTCTCACGGAACAATTCCTCCAATAACTAATAAATTGAATTTTATGTTTTTGGTTTTTATTATACTTGGGTTTCTTTATGAAGGACAAAATTACAATCTTTTCAATTTAGGTCTTCCAACTTCTTCTCCTAACACTGTTGGTGTGTATTATGAAGTTACCAAAGTAACTGATGGAGATACGCTGCATATCAGTATGGATGGTAAAGACGAAGTAGTAAGACTCCTTGGAATTAACACTCCAGAAACAGTTGATCCACGTCGTCAGGTGGAATGTTTTGGCAAAGAAGCCAGTGAGCGCATGAAAGAAATTGCTAGTGGTAAAATTGTTCGACTCGAGTATGACGATTCCCAATCACTTCGTGATACATACGGAAGAATACTTGCTTATATGTATCTTGAAGATGGGCAAATGCTCAACCGTAAGATGGTTGCAGAAGGGTATGCATATGAATACACCTATATGACGCCATATCGCTACCAGAGCGAGTTTAGAGACCTACAGAGGTTGGCACAGTCTTCTTCCCGTGGGTTATGGGCAGAGACTACCTGTAATGGAAGTAAGCAATTTTCACAGTAGCTATTTATGGATACAATTCGCTATCTTATACCGTATTTTTTAAAAATAGCCTTCTCGTTTTTCTTTGTAGCTATTGTATGGTGGCTTACAACACTTCTCTTTCCTGGACTTAATGTAAAGGTTATGTTTTTGAACGCCATGAATAGTACGGGGACAAGTACGCTCTCAGAAATACTCCCATCCCCGAGAGCTTTTGGGAAGATAATGGGAAGAGCAAGCACTACAGGAAGTATGCCTACAGTATATGTTCATGGTAAGCCATATAGTGGATACATTGTGAATTCTGGAGCAACTTCTAGTAAGTACACATATTCAACGTATAACTATGTGACCTATACTGAGAATGGAAAAGTAATCACTGATGCAAATGGAAATATAGTTAGTCAAAATTCACAAAATAATACCGGAGTAAGAGCAACTACATCACAGACTCTTCCTGGGCTATCAGGTACACGAAGTATGTATATTCGTAATCTTTCTATATATGAGAATGGGCATATTTATACAAATCTTTCATTTATTGGAGAAGCAAGATCAAATATGTTTAAAGAAGGTAAGTTTCCGATAGCTGTTGTTGATCAGGCAGGTAGACTAGTTGGTATTTCGGTAGCTGTAGCTACAACAGATTGGACAGTTGCAGGGTGGACACGTTTCCAAACAAAAATAACATATACGTTACCACCTAATAGTGCTCCTTGTACTATGGTATTTGAAGAAGCGCTTACTGCTGCAGAAAAAGCTATACGTAAACCACTACAAGTTCCGATGCACATGAAATGTAATTAGAGTAACAAGACTGGAAGACAATTGAAAGAGGGTAAGACAAAAAGACAAGAAGATTTTTTTAAGATATTGAGACTGGGAAGATAATATGAAAAAGCGGGCGCCGTAGGCGTCCGCTTTTTGAACTCGTACCAGATCAGAGTAGATTTTTTTGTACCCATTCACCATTTCCATCGCGGGCCAGTTCTGGTTGATCTACCTCGCTGAATGGTTTTGCCGACTGTCCTTTAGGTGTCGGAAGCAAAGATGTTTTTGGTCTCAGTACTCGCTGTTCTGAAGGAACAGGAATTCCACGCCTTTTCAGTTCGAGCGCTTTCTTTGCGTCACTATCTGCAATTGCCTGAGCAACATGAGGAATGGTGCGAAGTTTAGCTAGTTTTTCCGCTAGAGTATTTGCCACAGCAGCTTTCCTTTCATTCTCATGCTGATTAGGTTGATGAAATGAACCAAAGTCTTCCATAATTCTGTTATGTATTGACTATTTTGTCAATAGTGTTATGCAGTAAGTCTATCAATGATTGCTTTTACTGTTGATCCATCTGCTGTATCACCAAGCTCTTTCATCATTGTTCCAACAAACTGACCTTTCTTTGTAGGGTCAAGTGGAGACTCTGCGAGTTTTGCTTTCACACGAGCTTCAATATCAGCTTCTGACATAGCAGCAGGTAGGAAACTTTCGATAACAGCAAGCTCTGCTTTTTCATCTTCAGCGAGTTCTGGACGGCCTCCTGCTATGAATTGCTCGATTGAATCCTTGCGTTGCTTTGAGAGACGCTTGATAACCTTCATACAGTCTTCGTCTGAAAGTGGGTCTGTTGGAGGGTGTCCTTGTGTTACGAGTTCATTTGTAAATGCCGCTAGAATCATGCGAAGAGTACCGAGACGAACGGCATCTTTTGCAATCATTGCTGGCTTGATTTCTGCTTTAATTTTTTCTTGCATAGTGAGTCGATTATAACATAAAAAGACAAACACCCATCGTAGTGATGGGTGTTGCCATGAAAAGCATCAAGTGTAAGGCGTTATTCTTAATGCCTGCCTACCTGCTTGATAGTAGAGACGACATGTGCCACCTCTTATCATGGTTTGTGAAGCATAGAACTTCTTCTCCTACAGCTTTGCCTCCCGGGTAGGGAAGCGAGAAGACTCTTTTACTTCACTGGACCTTACGCGCCCGCATGAGGCACAAGTCCATTGTAATAGTTTTGTTAAAGAACGGGCCACTTACCAGTTTGGTGGCACATAGGCAAAAACAGTGTTCCCAAACCATTGTCATTGTACCACAAAAAGTATGCACGAGAATGCTATACTTTTCTGTATATGGAAAATTCTTTATTACTTATTATTCTTGTTGTTGTAGGGATTGCTATTATTGTACTGTTAGTAATTATTTTTTTGAAACTTCAAAAAGGTAATGAATCTGATACCGATGAGCAGACATTCTTACTATTACAAGACCAGCTCGAGAGACTTCGTAATACAGTTGAAAATAAACTTGAGCGTTCATCATCTGATCTTCATCAAGTACTTCATCGTCAGAACACTGAGTCTACACGATTGATAACAGAGATTACTCGAGAGCTGACAGAAGTGAAGGAAGGGAACAAACAAGTGTTTTCTATGACAGAGCAGTTACAGAATCTAGAGAAAGTGCTTACTCATCAGAAGCAACGCGGTAACTTGGGTGAAGCGTCTCTTGAACTTATTCTGTCTAACATGCTCGCACCTGGTCAGTATGAGATGCAGTATTATTTCAAAAATGGTGAAGTGGTAGATGCTGTGATTCATACCAAAGAAGGAATTATTCCAATTGACGCCAAGTACTCACTGGATAACTATCAGCGTCTTATGAATGCCGACGACGAAGAAGACACTGCTTATTATCAGAATGAGTTTAAGAAAGATATTCAGAAACGTATCGATGAGACCTCCAAGTATATTCGACCAGAAGAAGGGACTCTTCCGTTTGCATTTATGTTTATTCCTGCAGAAGGAATTTATTATGATCTTCTTATTAACCAGATATCTCGCGGAGCAGTGAATACACAAAACTTAATTGAGTATGCATACAATAAGCGCAAGGTTATTATCGTATCTCCTACAACATTTTATGCATATCTTCAATCGGTACTCTTTGGGTTTAAGGCATTTAAAATAGAAGAAAGTGCAAAGCATATCGAGAAGCGAGTAGGGGAACTTGGTAAGCATCTTGAAGCCTACGAGGAGTATATGAAGAAGTTAGGAGTGACACTTGGTACTTCTGTTAATCACTACAACACTGCATACAAAGAATTAAAAAAAGTTGATAAGGATGTGTTCCGTATTGCAGGTGAAGAAATAGGAATTGAACCGACACTTCTTGATAAGCCAACCTTCGAAGAAGAGTAATTATACAAAAATCGCGTCTGACGGGACGCGATTTTTTCAGGTGTAGATCGCTGTTACCTAAGAGGAGTTTCCTCTTTGAAAAAGAGCTCTTTGGTAGCACCGATCCAACTAGACATAAAAAGGAGAGAGAACCCAATGATTGCTGGGGTAGGCTTTTCTTGTATATCTTCAAGGAGGTGACTAAAAAGCTTCCCTCCCAGACGTCTTTTTTCCTTTTTTGCCACAAGATAGAGGACAAGTACACCTCCTGTAATCCAAAGGAGGATTACAAGTAAAGCGTAAGGATCAAGGAGTTCTTTCATTGTGGCTTTCTCATGATTGATATAGGTTGTAAGAACGAGACTTCTGTAAGCCTACTATGCCCAAAGTTCTATAGCAAATACTCTACGATATCAAAGATAAAGCCCTTGCATAGCTTCTCAAAATAGTGTATAATTTCACAACTATGTCATTCGCAGTTATTCAAACAGGTGGGAAGCAATATAAGGTAGCTGTCGGCGATGAAATCGCAGTTGAGAAGCTATCTGGGGATTATAAGGTAGGTGATAAGGTCACTATTGATTCTGTTGTACTTACAGACGATGGAAAGACTACAGTTCTTGGTGCTCCTTTTATCAAAGGTGCTAAGGTAGATGCTACTATCACTGAATCAGGACGCCTTGATAAGGTTCTTGTTGTACGTTACCGTCAGAAGTCACGTTACCATAAGAAAAATGGTCATCGTCAGCCTTTCATGAGTATCAAGATTGATGCAATCAAATAACTAAACGCGGAACGTCGCGGAACTAACGCTGACTAATGCTGAAAAATACAAAAGCGCGACCGAAGGTCGCGCTTTTGTATTACATTGATTCATTCTGACTGCCATGTTAGGATTTGCACAAAGTTCATTCCATTAACTTGCTGGAGGTTCTCATGAACGATCGTCAAACCGAAGATGTCTCTCAGGGTTCAGAAAACGGAACACAACCAAAGAAAAAGTTGAAAATTCTCAATTTTGTTGCCATGACAGCAAATCTGGCAAGTTTTGTTATGGGTCCAGGCATACTAATGTACTTACTTACTTCGTTTACTTACTATACCTACACTGTGTATAGCAACCCACTTAGGCAAGAGATACGAGAAGCAATACTTGCTGGCACATATACACCTTATACATCTACGATTACATTCACATTTTGGGATGTAGAACCTCTCGTTATTTCTTTTTGTGGTTTTATGATTCGTCAGCCATTGGAATGGTTGGAGAATTTTTCTGAATCTCCAAATACCTTTTTCGGGGAAAATTCTACAGTTATAAGACAATATAAGCCATCTAGGTGGTTCAGTGTTTGGATTACGTCTTCACTGTTTGCATATTATATTTTTATCTATGCAAGCAAACCAGAGAATTTCCCACGCCTCGGGAAAGAAGGGTATCAACTCTTTTCACTCTTTGCTGAGTTATTTCTTTCCAGTGTCCCTCCTTTCTTTATTTTTGGAACCTTGTGTATTATCATTCTTCAGTACTACAAAAAACTGATAGTGCACAAGGAGAATTGAAATAACGTGCGCTATCTTAGGTTCTTGGAAACAAGAGACAAACTGGTAGCGCACGTTTTGTTTATATTCAGGAGAAACTAATCTCTTCCTTCAAGTGCGCTCTTAAACGTATTGCGGTCAACATATTCAAGCTCAAGACCTGAAGAAAGTCCTCGTGCAAGATGAGTCAATTTCACTTTTTCTATACCTACAATTTGCTTGATTGTTTTTTCTATATACTCCGTTGTTGTATCTCCGTAATCAGTTACCGGGAGGGCAAAAATAACTTCAGTTAGTGTCTCTCCTGTGATTCCTGTATGAATATATGTTGTAAGCTCGCGTATACGAATAAGTTCAGTTGGTTTTTCTGTAAGTGGTGGAACGAGGCCTCCTAAAATAAAGTAGAGTCCATTATATGATCCTGTTTTTTCGATAGCATCAAGATCAAGCTCTTTTTCGATAATCATGATACAGTGCTTGTCGCGAGAATTTGATGTACATATATCACATGTGGTATTTTTTTGATCAGCGTTTCTGTCACCATAAAAACGAAAACACTTTTCACACTGTTTGCCAGTGAACTTGAGTTCTTCGAGTGCTTTAATAAGCTGCTCTTTGTAATGTGAATGTTCTCGAAGCAAAAAATAGACGAATCGTTTCGCCTGCTTTGGTCCAATACCGGGGAATCTCATGAAGAGTTCTGTTAATCTATCGGTCGGGTTCATAGGTAGTTTTGATTAGTATACCAAAACTACAGAAGAGACGGTATGTATACTCTACAGCAAAACAAAGGGCCGAACGGTTACGTTCGGCCCTTGCACAGATGTCGCAAGACCCTTTATTCCAAGAGAAGCAGTTCACGTCTCAAATTGCTCTGAGCTTGTTCTTCGTACTTCTCTTCGAAAATGGAAGTGTGAAAGATACGTTTTTTTGCAAGCATTTTTTCGAGAAAGTCCTTACGACCCACTTTGTACTTTTGAGGGTCTACCCAGGAGTACTCTTGAAACAGCTTGCTTCTGTATGTGTCGTATTGGGGTGTATTAGATCCCAAAATAGACAAATCAATATCCAGAAACAGTAGTCCATCCCAACCAATATGTGGTTCTTTGTCATGCTTTGACGCAAGGATCATCCGGAGAACCGCTCCCTTGAAGGCATCAGCAAGCCGAGCTTTTTCCATGACTTGGTTCGCAAGATCAGTACTGTCTTCTTCGTTTCGAAGACTCCGTGTTCTGTAGACTGCATCATGGTACCAAATAGCAAACATGACCTGCAGTTGATTCCGGAAATGTTCCTTAGCTGCTTCAAATTCGCTGAAACAATGAGCAATGTGTTCAAGGTTGTGGTAATGCCGATGAGGCTCTCCGTAGAGAGAAACTAGCTGGCTGTACTCATGAGGGTGTCCATCTCCATTCGAATCAAGAAACTTCCACATCGAATTCCAGCGTTGAAGCAGAGTAGTTTGAGTATCAACAGTATTCATGTGAATCTCCAAAATGTATAGGATCCTAAAACTCCTCTTAGACACTATAATAATTAAACAGAAGAGTCAAATTGAGAAGTGTTCTTAAACTTTAGTCTTTAGAATTCCGCGATGTTTACTTGTGGGATAGAAAAGTCACCAAATTCACTCTTTTCAATTGACACGAAGGAAGTCTTCTTGTCATCAAAGTACAGTTCAACCATACCTGTTGGTCCGTTACGATGCTTTTCAATCAAAATTTCTACAATATTTTTACGTCCAGTATCTTCTGTTCCATACTTATCCTCACGGTGAATGAACATAACTACGTCCGCATCTTGTTCGATAGATCCAGAGTCACGAAGGTCAGATAGACGAGGTTTACCTCCACGAGCTTCCACGGCACGAGAGAGTTGCGAAAGTGCAATCACTGGAGCATTGAATTCCTTTGCAAGACCTTTTAGAGAGCGAGAGATTTCGGTTACTTGGTTAACCATGTTGTCATACTGTCGAGAAGTACTCATAAGCTGGAGGTAGTCAACGATAATAAGTCCGATAGGCTTCTCAGTACTGAGACGACGAAGTGTACTTCGCATGTTAAGAATTGAGTTTGCAGCTTTATCATCTACATAGATAGGAGCCTTCATCAGTTCATGCATTCCTTGCTGAAGACGCTGAAATTCTTCATCAAGAGAAAGTTTTGCTGTACGAAGCTTCCAACTGTCCACTTGAGATTGTGCCGAGAGCATACGATCAACAAGCTGCTCTTTACTCATTTCAAGAGAGAAGATTGCAACAGGGATACCATGCTTCACTGCTGCATTACGTGCGAAGTCTAGCGCAAGCGATGTCTTTCCAACAGAAGGACGAGCCGCCAAGATAATGAGGTCAGATGGTTGGAATCCAGAAAGTTTGTTATCTAGATCTTTGAAACCACTTGGTGTTCCTCGCATACCACCATCTTTTTCAGACATTTTTTCGATACGAGCCCACGTTGCATCAATCATTTCTTGGAAAGCAATAAGCCTGTCAGATGAACCTCCTTTGGTTGTAATCTCATAGATACTGCGCTCTGCCTCCTCAAGAACTTCTTCAAGAGAATCATTCTCATCGTAGGCATTTTCAGTAATATGAGTACTTGCTTCGATAAGTCTACGAAGAAGTTCCTTCTTGCGGACGATTTGGGCATAGTACTTGATGTTTGCAGCAGATCCGACAAGCCCAAGAAGATCTGACAGATAAGGTGCTCCACCTATTTGTTCAAAGTCTTTGCTTGCACGAAGCGCGGCAGACACGGTGAGTACGTCAACAGGTTCTTTGTTGTTAACAAGTGTTTCAATACATTCATAAATAATCTGATGCTTCGCTGCATAAAAACTTTTTGAACCAACGATATCAGAGATATCAAATAGTGCATCAGATGAAAGAAGAAGTGAACCAAGAAGCGCTTTCTCACTCTCAAGGTCTTGTGGAGGAATACGTGGACCACGAAGAGGGTCCTTATTCTCATCGCTACGATATGAATCGTACGATTTTTTATATGACTTTTTTTTAGGCGAAGCGGAAAGTTGGTTAAGAGGTAACATGCCCTCTAGTGTACTAGGGGGAGTATCTCTTGCACAAATTGAAATATATTGTATTATAGTAAAAGTAGGGGATGAATTGTGGACAACACTCTAATCGTTGCATTTGTCTCAAACAGGTATTTGTTTGCTTATCTCCCTTCAGCAAGGAGAGATGTGGGTCAATAACTCTTCAAAGTCCACATTGGCGGGTTGGCTGCCCTTTCGCAGCTTTCGGCACACGACTTCAAATTCAAAGAATCTTGAGGTCGTGTTTTTTTATTGATTTTTTGAAGTTTTGATGAAGAGAATATATAAATACTGCGACCAGAAAGCCTTGTACAGAAATCTGGGCTGGTATACACTTATGGAAGAGTCGCCAAGAAGGTGATATATAGCGGGGTAATGCCCCGCAGGAAACAGGTGCATAGTGATGCGTACTTCAAACTGTACGTATCACTATGCACTTTTAATTTGTGTATATATTAGCGTGATACAACGGTCTGTCCTTCGGTTCCATCTTGTACAGCAAATCCATGAGTTGCTATTTCATCACGAAGTTTGTCTGACTCAGTGAAGTTCTTCGTGTCTCGAGCAACTTTTCGCAAATCAAGAAGTCTTTGCACTTCTTCAGGAATGACAACATTTTTTTCTTGGGCATGTTCAAGTCCGAGACCAAGAAGGGTATTCATGCACATCAATGTTTGATACTTATTTGGAGCAGAGAGTGTGTCATCTTTTAACATCTTCCAAAGTGAAGCAACTGCCTCAGGTGTATTGAGATCCTCATGGAGTGCACCAGCAAACGACTGCATATATGTCTGATCTATAGATCCTTCCTCTGTTTTATTGTGTATTGTGTATTCAACTATTTTTTTATAAGCGTTTGCGGCACCATCAAGTGCCTCAAATGAGAAAGAAAGTTCTTTACGGTAGTGAGCTGACATCAAAAAATAACGATACGCAAGGGGATTGTAACCTTTTTCTACAAGGGAGCTTATGGTAAGAAAATCACCATTTGATTTTGACATTTTACCGGTTGTATCTTGGAGGTGATTATTGTGCATCCAGTAGTTTACATATGTTTCTCCGGTAACGCACTCACTTTGTGCGATTTCGTTCGTATGGTGCACTTGGATGTGTTCTATGCCTCCTGTATGAACATCAAAATGGTTTCCTAGATATTTCATCGACATAGCAGAACACTCGATATGCCATCCTGGGAAGCCTTTTCCCCATTTTGAATCCCATTCCATTTGACGCTGTTCATGTTTTGGTGAAAATTTCCAGAGAGCAAAATCAGTGATATTTTTTTTCTCTGAATTTTCTTCAACACGAGCACCACTCCTTAGACCTTCGATATCAAGATGAGCAAAGTCCCTGTATGCTTTGAATTTAGAAGTATCAAAATAAATACCATCATTGATCTGGTATGTGTATCCTGCAATTTCGAGTGCCTCAACAAGAGCAAGCTGCTCTTTGATGTTATCTGTTGCGCGAGGAAAGGTGAATTTTTCGAGTGGGACATTAAGTGCTACAAGGTCTGCAAAATATGCATCAGTGTATAGCTTTGCTATTTCCCATACAGTCTTACCTTCACGTCGTGAGCCTTTTTCCATTTTATCCTCACCTGTATCTCCATCATCAACGTTGTGGCCAACATCAGTGATATTGATGACATGAGTGACGCTGTATCCAGTAGCAGTGAACATTCTTCGTAATGTGTCTGCAAAAACTGCTGCACGCATATTGCCTAGATGTTGATAGTGATACACTGTTGGCCCGCAGGAGTAAATCGAGACACTCCCTTCTTTAATAGGGGTAAAAAGTTCAAGTGACCTTGTCTTTGTGTTGTAGAGTTTGATTGGTTGCTGCTTGGTATCTGCCATAGCGTATATGATACAATATTTATCCTTTTATTCTAACATACATAGGATGTATACTGTTCTTCATATGTCTATGATACGTGATTTCTATAAAAACAAACGAAGTGTCTTGCCGGCACATTTTACTAAACGATTTGCAGTTAAAAGCATTGCTGTCGGTTCTTTTATCTTTGCTATTTTTGCAACAGGGTTTTTGATTGGGACTGGCATGGGTTCAGGAGTCAAGGCTTCTGAAGGGGAACTGATGCTCAACACTGCTCTTTTTAAGAGTGTAAAAACAAATCTTGACACTAAGTTTGTCTTTTGGAAATCCTCATCAACACTTCCTACTTCAAAGCAGTTAGAATATGGAATGCTTCAAGGATATGTCGCGTCATTCAAGGACCCGTATACAGTATTTTTCCCACCACAGGAAGCAAAGAGTTTTGCAGAGAATGTAAAAGGGTCTTTTGGTGGTGTAGGAATGAATGTTGGTATGAAGGATGGTAACATCGTGGTAATTGCTCCACTCAAGGATTCTCCTGCTATGCAAGCTGGAATCAAGGCTGGAGATATTGTCACCGGAGTTGATGGTAAGAACATGCTTGGACTTTCTTCTGATGAAGCAGTGTCACTTATTCGTGGAGAGTTAGATACTCCTGTAACAATTACCGTACTTCATCCAGGCGCAAGAGCGACTACCGATATTAAGATTATCCGTAAGGAAATTAAAATCCCAACCATTGATACTGAGAAAAAAGACGGGACGTTTGTGATCAGATTGTACAATTTCTCAGCAGGGTCTACAGCACTCTTTAAGAATGCCATGAATGAGTTCGTAACTTCTGGAACTAATCGTCTGATTATTGATCTTCGTGGTAATCCAGGAGGATATCTTGATGCTGCCGTTGAGATGGCAAGTTACTTCCTCAAAGAAGGTCAGGTTGTGGTGAGTGAGCGACAGGGTAAAAATGAAACTATTGTTAATCATCGAAGTCTAGGAATAACTGGTCTACCAGCTACCACAAAAGTTGTAGTGATTGTCGACGGAGGTTCTGCATCAGCATCCGAAATTTTGGCTGGAGCTCTTAAGGATCACGATATTGCAAAGGTTGTTGGGATCAAGTCATTTGGGAAAGGATCTGTTCAAGAACTTATCAATCTAGAAGACGGAGCGTCTCTTAAAGTTACTATTGCAAAGTGGTATACACCAGATGGAGTTAATATCTCTGAAAGTGGTATCAAGCCTGATGTGGAAGTTGCTGTTGCAACAACAACACCAAAAGGTTACGAAGGAACATACGATGCACAGCTTTTGAAAGCGATTGAAGTTGTGAAAGCGATGAAGTAATACTGCTTTTAGTCTTTAGCTGGTAGCTGTTAGTTTACTACAACATTCAGAAGCGCGACCGTTGGTCGCGCTTCTGTGTATTTAAAGCTACATTCTACATGCTTAAGGCTACAAGCTGAATATGATATAATCATATTCATTATGAAAGTGATTCTCTTAAAAGATATAGCAAAATTAGGTAAACGAGGGGAAGTAAAAGAGGTCGCAGAGGGGTATGCAATCAATGTGCTTATCAAGAAAAATGATGCACTTATGGCTACACCTTCTGAGCTTGCAAAATGGAAAGCAAAAGAAGATGCAAAGAATCATAAGAAAGAATTGGCAACAAGTTCATTTGCTGTTCTTGTTGATGCACTCAGGCACACATCGCTTACAATTACTGGCAAGAAACATGACGGTAAAGGGCAGCTTTTTGCTTCAGTAAAAGAGGGTGATATTGCGGATGCTATTTTTGCAGCAGTAAAGACTTCTATTGACCCAAAGCAAATTAGTATTAGTGCTCCAATTAAATCAATAGGTAAACATACCTTTGAGCTAAAACAAGGTGATAAAAAAGAGAAGATTGAGCTTGCGGTGGAATAAGAGATGGGTATAACGTAAGACTATTTTCAGTGATCGTTAAGACAGAGATACAAAGAACCGCTTCTTACGAAGCGGTTCTTTGTATGTAATCTAGTATATAGGTTACTTTGTTTTTGGTTCGAGACCTACGTTTGCAACCTTCTTACGTTTGATTGTTCCGTCTAGGTGCTTCATGCGACGTTCTGTGAAAGATACTTTACCTTCTGTAAGCGCAAAAAGAGTATGGTCACGTCCAAGGCCAACATTCTTTCCTGGCATGATTTTTGTACCACGCTGACGAACGATAATAGCTCCAGCTGATGCTATTTCTCCAGCATAAAGCTTAGTACCGAGGTACTTTGGTTTACTGTCTGTTAGGTTTTTTGCCGAACCTGCGGCTTTTCTTGTTGCCATAGCGTATACTTATTAATATAGATTTATGCCTAATATAACCAGTAGTATACAAGACTATTGTAAAAAAATCAATAGCAGAATCACATACTTTGATATCGCAAGTATTGCTGTTGTTTTGATTGGAATTGCTGTTCTAGTTACCTATTTCCACAATGAGGAGCAAAAAATGTATAAGGATGTTATATATCAGGAAGGAAGTCGTACAGTTGTAGATGTTCAAAAAGATAGCAACCAACCTTTTGGGAGTAAAACAGGTACAACATATACATTTTCTTGGTGCCAAGGAAGTACAAGAATCAAAGAGAAAAATAAGATATTTTTTTCTAGCGAAGAGGATGCAGAAAAAGAAGGAAGGACATTGTCAAAATTATGTAAGAAATAAACTGTCTTCAGAGTAAGTCCTGAGATAGTTAGGCTCTTGATCCACCTCTGGTTTCTAAAAAAAATTATTTCTGTATCACTAATGTAATACGATGTCTTCTGTAGATAAAAAGACCCCCACCGTTGCCGGTAGGGGCGGAGACCTTCACGAACCTCGAGTGCTCAAGTGACTGTCCCAGGCACAGGAAACGAGTCACACAGGACTCGGGAGGAGGGGACTTGCCTGCACCCAATTTGATAGTAATTAATATAGATGTCTTTGTCAACTTCTTTTACTGCAGCAGGGTGTAGAGTGTTATCCACTATCTATGTGATGATGCACTCGATATACTTTAGGTACACAATAAATATATGGCAAAAGAAACAAAAACACATAAAAAAGAAACCAAGAAACCAAAGAAGGCAAAGTAATTATTAGCAACTCCTTGGTGAAGGAATATGTAAAAAGCGTGCTATCAACGAAGTCGATAGCACGCTTTGCTTTTAATGCTAAGCAGTTTTGCCTAGTAAAGAGGTCTCATTGTCCTGCTGAACTTCGATATCGAGAATGCTGTACAGTGTTAATAGTGACGTAACAATAAAATATTGTACTTTATTTACTTTTTACTTGCGTTATTTATAAACACAGCAAATGCAGACTTATTTGCTATAATGAATTTATAATGATTTTCACTCCTCGAATCGATGAAGCAATTAAGCTTGCCTCCCGTCTTCACTACGGTCAAGTGCGTAATGATGCCAAAAGAACACCATATGTCAGCCACCTCATGTCGGTTGCTGTTATTCTTTCTGAAGTGACTACAGATGAAGATGTTATTATTGCAGGTCTTATGCACGATTCTCTGGAAGATGTTCCACACTACACATACGAGAAGCTTGTAGAGGATTGTGGTGTCCGTGTTGCAGAAATAGTGAAGTATGTTACAGAGCCGCTGGATGCTACTAAGGTGGCGTCTGAACAGCTTCCATGGCTTGAAAGAAAAGAAGCCTATTTAGAGGTTCTTCGTCAAGGAGGAACAGAGAGTGCTATGGTATCTTCCGCAGACAAGATTCATAACACGGAAAGTTTTATACGAGATATAGAAAAAGAAGATGGTATGTTTGCTGCACGTTTCGGATCAAGTATTCGTAATCGTCTCTGGTTCCATGAGCAGGCACTTCTCGTTGTTGCAGAAAAGTTAGGAGATACCCATTCGCTCGTGGCACGCTTTCGTACAAGCACCGAAGCTTTTCGTTTGCTTGCTGATCGTGTGGAGGCACGCATTTAAATTATTATTAGTAGTAGTACGTACATATGTTGTCGACTTATTTTTCTGTTATCGCATCACTGTTTATTATTGAAGTTCTTTTATCAATTGATAATGCACTTGTTAATGCTACGCTCGCAGAAGCTCTTCCAGAAGAGAAGCGTGTTAAAGCAATTCGTATCGGTATAATTTTGGGAGCAGTGTTTCGGTTTATTGCATTATTTGCGGTTGCGTTTATTATCCAAAATGTGTGGCTTAAAGTCCTTGGAGCACTATACCTCATATACCTAGCAGTCACCCATCTGGGGAAGGTTATTGATGAATCTGGTTATACGCATACAACAAAGACAACATTTCGTGGAGTGGTGACACAGATTGCCCTTGCAGATATTGTTTTTAGTATTGATAATGTTATTTCTGCGGTTAGCTTTTCAGATAATACATATCTTGTCATGTTCGGTGTGCTTGTCGGAGTTATTAGTATGCTATTTATTACTCCTATCCTCTCACGTCTTATTCATAAGTATAAAGGTATGCCACAGGCAGCATATGTGATCGTAGGACTTATCGGAGCTGCTCTCCTTATTGAGACATTATCACATATTCATATACATGAGTTTACAAAATTCTCAGCAATACTTTCTGTTATTGGATTTACTGTGTGGTATGAGCACAGTCTTTCGCTTCGAAGAATTTCTAATCCTGTTCTTAAAAAAATGCAGTACATCATCGCCATTCCTCTTGATGTCATGTATGCAACAAAAAATCTTGTTAAGGTAATTACTCAAAAGTAATACAAAGAGTACTATGTAAAGCTTCAATAAATATTAGGTTTTTGTGGTTCAATAATAAAATAAAATCTCTAGCATCGCACGATACTAGAGATTAGAGGGAAGAAATCCCATATTCGACGGAGTCAGTTTTTGAACCTGCATTTTCTCAACTCATTTCTTTTTTGTTAGACAAGAAGGTGTGGTACACATCAAGTATTCAATGAGTGTGACGACAGTCGAGCCAGTAAAGAGCAAAGCAAGATAACTGTTTACTAGAATCATTGCAATCTTGCCATTTACATTTATGACCACGAAGTTGAAGTAAGGTATGAGAATGAGGAATGCTAGTGCACTGCATAAGGAACCAAGACGTTCTTTGTTTCGAGTAACAATTTCTTCTGTAGGACCTATGAAGCACTGTCCTTGCTTGAAAATTTTTTTTGATAGGAAATATATTTTGAACTGACTCTTGAGCATCATTACAAATGACACCACTAGTGCAAGTAGTGCCACCCGCATCATTACTGCAGGCTCATATGTATATAAGAAATCAAGTGTGAGCAAGAGTAAGGAAATAAGAGTAAAGAGAAGTGCAGGGAGAGCAATTAAGGTGTTGAGCACCTGTAGTGTTCTTCCTACATGTTTCCAAGTTATTGATGTGCGTTGTTCAAGATAGTTAATACTTGCTTGTGCGACAGCAATAAAACGAGCGTCTAGGGTAAGCTTTTTCATGTGAACTCCTTCATTGGTAATGGAACTACTTGAGCAAAATACTACATTAACACCTGTGTGTAGTCAATGTGACGTATACTAGGAATATATGAAATCTGCACAGTCAAAAGTATTACCAACCTTTGAGGAACGATACAAAAAGTTAAATGAGAAACAACAACAGGCGGTTAATGAAACAGAAGGACCTGTCCTAGTTGTTGCTGGCCCTGGAAGTGGAAAGACAGAACTTCTCTCTCTTCGTGTTGGGAATATCTTGAAAAAGAATCAAGTATCTCCACACAATATCCTCTGTCTTACGTTTACAGAAAATGGTGCTATCAATATGCGTGAACGACTCTCGTCGCTTATTGGCCAAGATGCATACCGTGTTGGTATATTTACATTCCATGCTTTTTGTAACCACATTATTGCACGCCACCCAGAATACTTTTGGCAAGCAACACACTTTACGCAAGCAAATGATATTACACGTGCTGAAATTTTTCAGACACTCTTTACCACACTTCCACATGGTCACCCGCTTGCAAGTTTCCATCCAGAGAAAGGATTCGTATATTTACGTGATGTTGCCGATCGTATCAAACACATCAAGAGTTACGGAAAAACTGCAGAAGAATATAATGCCATTCTTAAAGAACTTCCAAAAGAGTATACAAAAATTAACCAAGCTCTCAAGCTTTGGCCAGAGAGATTATCTAGTAAGAAATTAGATGATATAGAAGCAATCATTAAAGAACTCAGATTCCTTCATGGGACGACATCGCTCTATCTTGCAACGACATTGCATAATGCTCTTGATGCGGCGGGGATACTTGGTAAAACAGAACCGCTTGCAGACTGGAAAGCAAAGTTCACAGTGAAAGGGGACGATGGTATCATCCTTAAAGATGCTCATAATGAGGAGAAGATTCTAGCTGTTGGTGAACTATACAAACAATACAGTGAAGAGATGTATAAGCGAGGTCTCTATGATTATGACGATATGATTATCGAAGTGGTTCATGCACTCCGTGATAATACTATTTTGCGTAACACACTTGAAGAACAGTATCAATATATTCTCGTTGACGAATTCCAAGATACAAATGAAGCACAGATGGATCTTGTGAAAGCTATTACTTCAAATGAAGTGCACGAAGGAAGACCGAATGTATGTGTGGTAGGGGATGATGATCAAGCTATCTATAAATTTCAAGGAGCAGAAATTTCACACATTATGCGCTTCAGAGATGCTGCGTATAGAGATGTGACAACAATAGTTCTTGATAAAAACTATCGTTCAACACAAAAAGTTCTTGACCTAGCACGTTCACTCATAATCCAAGGGCAGACCCGTCTCGAAAATAAATATGAAGATATCAAGAAAATATTGTCTGCAGAAAATAAAGGACTTGAAAAAGGTGATATTGCTATCGTTCAGACTTCATCTGATGTTGCGGAGTATACCTATGTGGCGCGCTCTATTCGTAAGGCGCTCGATACAGGCATTGATCCACAAGAGATAGCAGTGCTTGCAAGAGGTCATCGTGAGCTCCGCGCACTTCTTCCGTACCTAGACCGTGCACAAATTCCATACGAATACAGTAAGAAAGCAAACGTGTTTGATGAACCTCATGTAGCAATTCTTATTCAGATGTGTGAATATATTTCTTCAGTGATGAGACATGAGGCTACCGCCGACTACGTGCTTCCTCACTTTCTGTCACACCCGTGTTTTTCTATCAATAGACAAAAACTTTTTGCGCTTGCGGTACAAGCAAAAGAAGAACACAAGAGTTGGACTGAAGTGCTAATTACCACAGAAGATGAAGATGTTAAAAAAATTGGGCTACTCCTTTCTGAACTCGCAGTTGAAGGGGAACAGACCCCCCTTGAACATATTTTGGAGACGTTTATGGAAAAGAGTGGATTCAAAGAGTTTTATTTTTCAAGAGAATCAATTAAGAAGAGTCCAACGACATATGTAGCCTTCCTTGCAAGTCTTAAAACATTTATTGAAAGTCTTCGTGAATGGAAAGAAGGGGAGATACTTCTTGTTTCTGATGTTGCAGATTTTGTACAGATGCACGTTGACCACGATATTGCACTTATCAGTGAGTCACCATTTATGAAACATGAAAGCTCTGTTCAGCTTATGACTGCACATGCATCCAAAGGTCTTGAGTTTGCTCATGTGTATATTATTGCAGCTCATGATTCACTGTGGACTAAGTCACCACGTACAAATATCGCACCGCTCCCTGCTCCACTTGTGCCACTGATGCAACCAGCAGGAGATACAGAAGACGACTTCATTCGACTTCTATACGTAGCAATCACTCGAGCAAAACATACACTTACCATTTCAAGTCACGATACGCAGATACGATACCTTTCTCTTAATGAATCACTTCATGAAGAAGGGGTTGATGATGTACCTATTGAAGCTCATGAGAATGCTCTTGCTCTCCACAAAGAACCATACAAAGAAGACGAGTGGGTTCTATTACGTAGACTTGTAAAAAATTACATGATGCCGGTAACACATCTCAATAATTTTACGAACTTACTTGAAGGTGGGCCACTATACTTTATTGAACAAAATCTTCTTCGTTTTCCTCAACCAATGAATGCATCTGGAGTGTATGGATCTGCTATCCATAAAGCTCTTGAAGAAATAATCATGTATCCAAAATATCATACAGGAGATAAAGCTTCACTACCCTACCTTGTGACGGTATTCAAAAAAGAATTATCTCGTGGCAGACTTCCACACCATGAGATGATGAAACAAACTGATCGCGGAGAAAAAATTATCACACGACTGTATGAAATGACAAAAGGTATGTTTACCTTGTCTGATCAGGTGGAAGTTGATATGAAACATGAAGGAGTTATGTTAGGAGATGCACATATTGTTGGGAAGCTTGATCTTCTTCGTGTTATAGATAAGCAATATGAGGTTGTGGATTTTAAAACAGGAAAAGCGTTTACTGCTTGGGATGAAGCAAAGACTGATATTGATAAAATAAAATTACATAAGTATCGCCAGCAACTCATTGTCTATAAGTTACTTCTAGAAAATTCTGTGCACTACAAAGATATGCCAGTACGTAAATTATCACTCTGGTTTGTTGAGGAAGAGGTATTTACAGAACTTATTCTTGATGCAACTGATATAGAAATTGAAAGAACTCAAAAACTTATTGAAGCAGTCTACAAGAAAATTGTAACACTCGACATTACTCCAGATATTTCAAAATACGGAGAGACATATAAAGGATTACTACAGTTTGAGGATGATTTGATAGCGGGAACTATCTAAATCTAAAAAGAACACCTTAAGGTGTTCTTTTTAGATAACTATTATTTAGTAGGTGTATCCAGTTTGATAGTTGTTCCAATTATATGTGGCAGGCATCTCATCGTATGTGTACTGACCAGATCCGTAGTTGACTCCCATATTTAAGTAAAGCATCCAGTCGTCTGTATTTTGTGTTTGGCAGGTGTATCCATTCCAAACTTGGTTGTTTGCACATTGATTTTGTGCAGTTGGACATGTTGATGTGTTTGGGATAACAGAACCATCTGAACATGTTTTATATGTTGGATAGTTTGGGTAGTATGGTTGGTACACTTGTGTATAGGTAGACACACACTTGAAGCGAGTCTGTCCTCCCCAGTTTTGATAACCAATATCAATATATGTTGAGTTCATAGGACAAACACACTTTGCTGCGTATGTATTGAAAATATATTCCTTGTTGAAGTCACAATATGTTGCTGGAGGAACTGGTGTTGGTGCTGTAGGGCGGCAACTGAACTGGTAGTGATTATTTCCTCCATATATAGTTGCTATGCCTTGTGGGACTATTTCGTACCCATAAGCACATCTACAGGTATCATTACCTAACCATTGAGCGTTAGCAATTTGTAAACAATGTTGTTGGTAGTTGTCTTGGTACAAATAGTTACACACAGATCCGTTCCAGTATTGTCCAGATGGACATGGTTGAGGATTTTGGTCCTGAGGACAGTTATTGTTCCATGAAGGAATACATGCATGCTGACAGTATGTTGGGTCACTAGAACTACAACCATCACAACCAGGAGTAAACCACCCTAAGGCAGCATTACTTTGTGAGCAATCTGGGGCAAAAGGTTTACACACAGAAGTATCCCAGTACTGTCCAGATGGACATGGTTGAGGAGTAGGATTTTGAGGGCAATTGTTGTTCCATGACTGGATACAAGGTTGACCACAGTACACAGGGTAACTCTCACGACACCCTGTACAGTCAGTTGTAGCTTGTCCAGAAGTTGAGTAATTACAAGGGTAATATGCCTCTGCACGAGAGATCTGATTAGGAACAACGATAGAAATAATTGCTAAAAATACTCCACTAATAATATACTTTTTCATAATCAATTACTCTACATTATAATATATATTCTGTCAAGTTTTCGGCGGTGAGTTAAACAAGCAATTGCAACATATATGCCATGTAATAGTTCTGGTTAGAATCGAACCATTTTATGTATTATTAATTGATAAAAACAAAACCGCCTCATATGTTGAGGCGGAATGGTCACTGCTGAGGCAATGGTGATCTTACTTTTTTTTCTGGATGTAAGTAAAAAAGGATAGTGGGTATTTTTCTACTCCTTTTTCCTCGTATGAGTATGCGGAGATGACGAAGATCACAAAAAAGCAGGTCATACACAGTCTGTATGTTTTCTTTTTTGAGAGTATCTGCATCACGCTTTGAAATGAATCTGCTCAAAAAAATGTTTCCTGTGTAATCTTTTGCAAGAAGATCTTTAAGTGCTTTTTCTACAGCGTTGATCATCTTCATTGTTTCTGATGTTTGAGGCGACTCATTTTGTAGATGTTTAAGAGCTCGCCTAAGAGCTGGTGCGGTTCTCATTCTGCAATTTCTCACATCTATTGTGTTCATGATAAGGTACCTCCTTTCTGTATCGTACACAAAATAACGCGTGACATCAATCTCTATTTTTCTGATATACTTTTCTCATATATGCCTGATAAATATTCTGCAGTGTGGGTGTCTCATTCTTCCATGGGGGATTTTATTAAATGCCCACGTCTATATTATCTTCACAATGTATACAAAGATCCAAAAACTGGTCGCAAAATGACTATGGTTAGTCCACATATGTCACTTGGTATTGCTGTGCACAATGTTCTCGAAGGACTTGGAGATTATCCTGCGGCTGAACGTATGGATAGAGACTTACGTGCACAGTTCGAAGAAGAATGGCAGAAAGTCACTGGTAAAAAAGGGGGATTTACTGGAGAAGAGCAAGAAGAAGAATTTAAAATGCGAGGAAAAGAGATGATCAATACTGTTATCAAAGATCCTCGCTTCTTAGTAAACAAGCGTATCAAACTTCCTCAAAGTAATATGCCGTGTAATTTTTACCTTTCAGAAGAAGATAATATTATTTTAAATGGTCTCATTGATTGGATAGAATATTTGCCCGATGACACACTGCATATGATTGATTTTAAGACAGGGAAACATGAAGAAAAAGAATCGTCACTCCAGCTGCCTATCTATCTTCTTCTTTGTAATGCACTTCAGAAGCGTACAGTCTCTAAAGCAAGTTATTGGTATCTTGAAACTGACAAAATAGTAGAAAAAGAATTACCTGATCTTGAGACTGCGCGACGCGATGTGTATGCAGTTGCAATTAAAGTAAAAGAAGCACGTGAGAAAAAGGAGTTTGAGTGCCCACAAGGAGAAGATGGGTGTATGCATTGTAGAGTGTATGAAGATATCTTGCGGCTTAAAAATGGTGAGGAATCAACTATGGAATATATTGGAGTTGGAGGTTTTAATCAGGATGTTTACATAACAAAGAAGACAGAAGAAAAGTAAGACAGGAAGACTTTTAAGACAAAAAGATTATGTTTAAATTTTGGTGTAAAGGCACATGCTAGTTACCTATTTCTTTGCTTTCTATTTTGTCAGGAGTATACTTTTAGTATGACTTTATTTGGCAAAATAGTGATGGGTTTTTTTGTAGTCCTTATAGGCACAGGAGTATTCTTTGGAGTGACTTCATATGTTAAACAGGATGCCCGAGATTCGATGATGCAAGAGGTGGCACAATTTCAAGGAGATGAAGCAAAGCTTGGAAAGGATATTGAAAATAAAAAAACATTTGGAGAATTTATTCAAGGAGGTGGTTCATTTACATGTAGTGTTACAAAAAATTTATCTGGGATAGAAGACAAAGGAGTGTTGCGTATCCATGACACTTTGATGCGAGTAGATTTTTCTTCTACAACAGTTATTGTTCGAGATGGATATACGTATGTATGGAATAATGCAACATCAACAACTAAAGGTCGTAAGATTACAAAAATAGGAAGTAATTTGGAAGAAGGGACTTCTACTGAGCAAGTACCTGAATCACCTAACTATTGGAACAATGATTGGGTTACTGATTATACATGTGACACTTGGCTGGCAGAGGATATTTTGTTTACTGTTCCAAAGTCAATAACATTTACAGTAGAGTGATACTTAAAAATGAGTAGCTGTCTATATCTAAATAGGTAGGCAGCTTGTTATTACGCAATAATTTTGCTATAGTGTCCAGTATTATGCAAGCAAGAACTACAGGGGGTACATATCTGTATGGAAGAAATCCATTACAAGAAGCGATTCTTTCCAGTAAACGAACAGGGGTAATGCCTGTAGAAGAACTTTTTCTTACAAAGAGTGCGGAGGCAGATGCTGGTATTATGAGTCTTGTACAGAGTAATAAGTTGGCGTACTCTATTGTTACCTCTTCTGAAATTGAAAATCATATTGGTCGTGAGACCGTACACCAAGGTATCTTGGCTCGACTTAATCCAAAAGCGCTCTATACATCTTTAGATGAAGTGCTTGCGCGTGTCTCAGCAAAAGAAAGACCACTCTTTATTCTTTTAGATGAACTTCAAGATCCTCATAACGTTGGGGCTATCATTCGTTCGGCAGTTGCGTTTGGAGCTGATGCTATTCTTATTCCAGAACACGATCAGACACAGATTACTGGAACGGTAATCAAGACCTCCGTTGGAATGAACTTCAGTATCCCAATTGTTCGTATTGGTAATATCAATACAACGCTACTCAAGCTCAAAGAAAAAGGTTTCTGGTTCTATGGACTCACAGGAGATGGTGATACATCTTTGACAGCAGTTACGTTTGATTCACCATCACTTATTGTTATTGGGAGTGAAGGTGTTGGTATTGCAAAAAAGACACTCGAACATTGCGATTTTAAACTCTCAATACCAATGAATCCTCTTTGTGAATCACTTAATGCATCAAACGCAACCGCGGTGACATTGTATGAGTGGCACAAGCAGCAACAAGCATAAGGCAACCACAAAAATTTCAAATATATAATATAAAGAACGAAACCGCATGATTTGATATTCATGCGGTTTTTTGCTTGGCCATGGTTAAGCCTCCGTTCGAAGATCGAACCGTAGGTCAAAGGAGTTGTACCCCTTGTTTCTAAGGACGATGTAAATGATTACAATGTAATCGGTGAGGGCACGAGCTTCTTTATGGGTACTGAGCTCATCAGCATTTCTCGGTTTTAACTTTGAAGGGATTGCCAAATAGTTTTTTATTTTTGTGGCAATAAGTGAACTATCTAATCCAAGTTCAGTAACAGTGTTGTCGACTTCTCTGTAGAACTCAGCAGGGGTTTGGTCGAGGTATTTGTCACTTAATTTCTTTAGAACTACCTCAAAATCATATCCGAGCAGATGCTCTCTTCCTTTGTAGATTGATCTGTGTGTTGTATTCCACATATCAGCTACACAGGTCCTCCATATTCCGTCTGGACACCCTGACTCATCACCAAACCGAAAGTGGTAAAAAAAATTTCCAAGAAACGCCACCTCCCCCTCTTTGAAAGCGATATACTCTGACATGATCGCCTCCTTTAAATGTAAGTACAAGAGCTTCTCTCTAAAGATTACAATTTAAATACGTTTTTGTAAAGTAATGCAAGTTCTTTAATAAATGATAGAATGGTGGCATGTTTAAACAATTCCTCCGTCATTTTTCTAACGACATCGGTATTGACCTTGGAACTGCAAATACACTTGTCTATGTTCGTGGACGTGGAATTGTTATTAATGAGCCATCTGTTGTTGCACTCAATACAAAAACTAGTCGTGTTGTTGCTGTTGGTATTGAAGCTAAGAATATGATGGGGAGAACTCCTGCACATATTCGTATTGTGAGACCTCTTGTTGATGGAGTGATTTCTGATTATGAGGTAACTGAAGAGATGCTTAGTTATCTTATTAACAAAGCAAACGATATGGATAGAAAAATTTTTCGTCCACGTGTTGTTATTGGTATTCCTGTTGGAGTAACTAACGTTGAGATGCGTGCTGTATATGATGCTGCAAAATCAGCCGGAGCAAGTAGTGTCTATATTGTAGAAGAACCAACAGCTGCAGCAATTGGAGTACACTTGCCTATTCATGAACCAGTTGGGAGTATGATTGTTGATATTGGTGGGGGCACAACTGATATTGCAGTTATTGCTCTTTCTGGTGTTGTACGAGCAAAGAGTCTAAAAGTTGCAGGAGATAAACTTACCGAAGATATTATTCTGTATATGCGTGATGAGTTTAAAATGTTGATTGGAGAAAAAACAGGAGAACATATCAAGATGACAATCGGGTCTGCACTGCCAGATGAAAATGGAATGGAAATGAGTATCAAAGGGCGTGATCTTGTAACAGGGCTTCCTAGAGAAGCTGTGATAACTGACGCTGATATTCGTGAAGCTATGTACCCTTCAATTACATCACTTGTTGATGTCATTCGCGAAGTGCTTGAAACTACTCCACCTGAGGTTCTTTCTGATATTATGCATAAAGGAATCACGCTTGCAGGTGGAGGTGCGCTTATCCGTAATCTTCCTCAGTTGCTTGAGATGCAGCTTAAGGTTCCGATTACCGTGGCAGATGATCCTCTTACTGCGGTTGCCCGTGGAACAGGAGTTATACTAGAAAATATTGAACTCTATAAAGATGTTCTTATAGAAAATACTGATGATATATCTTTCAGGTAAAGCACAAAAAAAAAGAAAATATATACGGTACGTTATATGTGCTGCTATTTTTATTATAGTAGTCTTCTTTTGGCCAACCATCCGCAAGGTGTCGTTTGGAGTTATTGAGCCAGCTGTTATTGGATATGGTAATACAAAAAAATCATTCACTTTTTTCCCAGAATTTTTTAGTACATATCTTACTTCACATCAAACACTTGTCGCGAGACAGAAAGTCTTAGAGCTTGAAGTTGAACGCCTTGAAAATGTGTTAGCGGATAAAGATGCTCTGCTTCGAGAAAGAGAAGGGAGTATTGGTATACACACATCGTCAACCCTTCTTGCTTCTCGAGTACTTACTATGTATCCTCTTATGGAAGATATTACAAAAGTATATTCAACGGTTCTTTTATCAAAAGGTTTTAAAGATGGAGTAGCTGTTGGGAGTTTGGTGTATGTACGAGGTGATCAAGTTGTATGTACTATTAAGGAGGTGTATATTAGGTCATCTTTGTGTTCCCTTATGTCATCATCCGGAGAGGTTATAGAAGGGGTCACCTCATCATCGTCAATTGTGTTGTCGCTTGTTGGAAGAGGGGGACATTTTCTTGCAGATGTTGTTCGTGATACGCCGGTGCAGAATGGTGAGATTGTTTACCTAAGAAGTAATCCAAGAATGATTATTGGAACAATCAAACAAGTTGCTAACAATAATCAAGATACTTCATGGCATGTTTTTGTGGAAGGGGCATATAACCCTGCTAACTCCTCAGTATTTTATGTACAAGCAGAATAAACGAAATTCGTATAGAAGACTCCTGCTTGTAGTAGTTTGTGTGCTACTAGCTTTCATTTTTGATGTTATTTTTAGTACATCTCGTTTTCCTGTTTTTACTATTATCGTTTGTGGTATAGTAACCTTATATGAATTTGTTTCGCCATTTATCTACTCTGCGCGCTAGACGAGAAGCCTCTCGTGAAATAGACCCTGAAGATGTTTTTTTGGATTCCCAAAATCTCTCACAGCTTAATATTGATCAAATGCAAGGACAGCTTGAGCGTCCGTTAGGAAAGCATATTTTTTACATAACCCTTTTTGTTTCTTTTGTTCTTGTCTCCGCTTTTTCATATCGTTTGTTTGCAATGCAGGTAATACGAGGAGACGAATATAAAGAACGAGCAGATAATAATCGACTTAAAAAATTACCACTTTTTGCACTTCGAGGAACTATTGCTGACAGAAATGGTAATTTATTGGCATGGAACTCTCTCTCAGAAGCGTCAACTACTGAAGCACAGAAAAAAATAGATGATATTCCACGGCGTGTATACACAGACACAAAAGGATTTTCTCATTTGCTCGGGTATGTAAGTTATCCAAAGAAGGATCAGTCAGGTGTTTTTTGGCAAGAAGAATATCTTGGCAAGGATGGTATTGAGAAAGAATATCAGGAGAGTCTTTCTGGAGTAAAGGGTGAACGTATTATTGAAGTGACCGCAAAACAAGAAGTGCAATCACACAATGTTATTGTCTATCCAACTCATGGCGAAAATGTAGTTCTTTCAATTGATAAAGATGTACAAGCAAAACTCTATGAGCGCATGGAAGCACTTGCTCATCGTGTAGGGTTTGTGAGCGGTGCTGGAGTTATTATGGATGTGCGTACAGGAGAAATACTCGCACTCACTAACTACCCAGAATACAACAATAACTTGATGACAAATGCTATAACACAAGAAGAAAAATCTCAAATAGGGGAAGATCTTCTTGATAAGCGTGGTAAGTTTATTAATCGAGTTGTGAGCGGACTCTTCACTCCTGGGTCAACAGTTAAACCTTTCTTCGCATATGCTGCGCTTGCTGAAGGAATTATAAGTCCTGAAAAAAATATTTATAGTAGTGGACAGCTTGTGATTAAAAATAAATATGATGGACCAGATACAGTCTTTAAGGATTGGAAAGCCCATAGGTATATTGATATGCGTAATGCAATCGCTGAGTCATCAGATGAGTATTTTTATCAAATAGGTGGTGGGTATCAGGATCAACCAGGGCTTGGTATTGCGCGTCTCAATATTTATGCTAAGAGATTTGGTTTTGCAACAACAACTGGAATTGATTTACCAGGTGAAAATTATGGTCTTGTCCCATCTCCAGAGTGGAAGAAAAAAGTTTTTAAAGAAGATTGGTTGCTTGGAAATACGTATCACTCATCAATTGGTCAATATGGTTTTCAGCTTACTCCCCTTGAATTGGTTCGCAGTGTTGCATCTATTGCAAACGGAGGGTATCTTGTAACCCCTCATGTGCTTAAGCGACTTACTATCGCAAGTACTTCGATTGATCTTGATCCTGCAAAACTAAAAGTTATTCAGGAAGGTATGCGTCTTGCTGTTACAGGACTTGAAGGGACTGCAAAAGGACTTAATGTACAGGGTATTACTGTTGCTGGTAAGTCAGGAACTGCCGAACTTGGAGTGAGTAAGCAATTAGTGAACTCGTGGATTAGTGGATACTTCCCATATGAAAATCCAAAGTATGCATTCGTAGTGATTATGGAGAAAGGCGATAGACATAATCTTTTTGGTGCAGTGGGGGCAATGAAAGAGACGCTGGAGTGGATGAGGGATAATACTGACTATACCAAGTAAATTTAGTAGAAAATGAAAACCGCCAACTATAAAGTGGCGGCCCATGATTGGATGAGAGGCGAGCTAGTTCTCAACCATCTCATTGCTGTTTACAACGGAAAAATTCTCCAGGACTTCTCAGGATCACTATCCCCAAGAGAATGTAAAGGGCAAGAAGGATGAGAGCTCCTTCAATTGTGTTAGATCGGTTACTCATGACAGATCTCCAGTATGAAGGATAAAAGAGATAAGCGGTAGACTTCTATAACAAATTTTAATACTCAAGTAACTATATGTCAATATAACCTTTTTTAGCTGTTTATGGTATAATGATTTGAATAAAATTATGGAATATTTAACACTTGAAAAGAAGCAATTATTAGAAGATGAGCTTAAAACCCTCCAAACAGTACGCCGCAAAGAGATTGCGGATGCTCTTGAGTATGCTAAAAGCCTTGGAGATCTCTCAGAAAATGCTGAATATCATCAAGCTCGTGAAGATCAAGCTAACTGCGAGGACCGTATCACTCATATTGAGCAGATTCTTAAGAATGCAGTGATTATGGAAGGACATGCGTCAGGTGTGGTAACTGTTGGAGCAACAGTTACTGTTCTTAAGAAGGGTGAAAAAGCAGAAAAAACATTTGCACTTGTTGGTAGCGAAGAAGCTGATTCGGTGTCTGGAAAGATTTCGAATGAATCACCACTAGGTCAAGCTCTTCTTGGAAAGAAAAAAGGTGACAAAGTAACTGTTCACGCTCCTAAAGGAGAGATTGAATACACTATTGTTTCTTTGGTATAAGCTTAGTCCTTAGTGGATATTATATAGTTAAGGAGATATAGAAGCGCGGCACCAAAGGTGCTGCGCTTCTTATTGTCATATCATTGTGTTCGATATACAAGCTACAAGCTGTGCAATTGTCGACTAACTCACTTCAATTTGTTACTATTGTATATATAATCTAATAACTAGTATCTCATTTCTATCCCTATGGCATCACTTGAAGAACTTCGTGGAGAACGAATCAAAAAATTAGAACAACTAGAAGCACTTGGTAAGACTGGTTATCCGAGTGCATCATCACGTACTCACGAACTCAAAGATGTTCTTGAGAATTTTGTAGCACTTGAAAGTGCCGCCACACAAGTAATTGTGAATGGTCGCGTCATGACTTCTCGTGGGCAAGGTGCTATTTCTTTTATTGATCTCTATGATGGATCTTCTCGTATGCAGGTGGTTATCAAGCTTCCTGAGTCATCTGAGGAAGTAATGAATTTTTATCGTGACTTCGTTGATATTGGAGATTTTATTGAAGTTACTGGTACTGTGTTTGTGACAAAGTCAGGTCAGCAAAGTATTCTTGTAACAAATCTGTCTATGCTTTCAAAAGCACTCCTTCCACTCCCAGATAAGTACCATGGGATTCAAGATGAGGAGCTTCGTATGCGTGAGCGCTATCTTGATATTCTTACCAATCAAGATCTTCGAAACCTTTTTGAAAAGAAGGCAAAGTTTTGGCAGGTAGTGCGAACTTTCTTAAATGATAAGAAGTTTCTTGAGGTTGAGACACCTACGATTGAAGTAACAACAGGAGGAGCAGAAGCGAGGCCATTTAAGACATATCACAATGACTTTGATCTTGATGTGTATATGCGTATTTGTGTAGGGGAGCTTTGGCAAAAACGTCTTATGGCAGCAGGGTTTCCTCGTACCTATGAGATAGGGCGAGCATATCGTAATGAAGGTTCTTCACCGGACCATCTTCAGGAGTTCACTAACTGTGAATTCTATATGGCATATGCTAACTATGAAGATGGTATGAAGCTTGTTCAGGAACTCTACAGAACAATTGCTCGTGAAGTATTTGGTACAACAACATTCACAACTCGTGGGCACACATTTAATCTTGATGATGAATGGAAGCATGTGAAGTATCGTGATGAGGTTCTTGCTCAGACAGGAATTGATCTTGATACTGCGACTGACGAAGAAATCAAGAATAAACTAGAAGAGCTTTCCGTAAAGTATGATGGCACTAATCGTGAACGTCTTACTGACACACTATGGAAACATTGCCGAAAGAATATTGCAGGACCTGCATTTCTTATAGATCACCCAGTTCTTGTTGCACCTCTTGCAAAGAAAAATAGTAACGGAACAACAGTACAGCAGTTCCAGCCGATTCTTGCTGGAAGTGAACTTGGTCGCGGATATAGTGAGTTAAATGACCCACTTGATCAACGGGCACGCTTTGAGAAGCAGCAAGAACTGCTTGCAAGTGGTGATGAGGAGGCTATGATGGCAGACTGGGAATTCGTTGAGATGCTTGAACATGGTATGCCGCCAACATGTGGTTTTGGTTTTGGTGAACGATTGTTTGCATTTTTGATGGACAAGCCTATCCGTGAGACTCAGATGTTTCCACTGACAAAACCAAAGAATAGCTAGTAGTTTTTAGCTTGTAGCTATCAGTATATATACAAATAGCGGCGCCTACGGCGCCGCTATTTGTATTTTTGGTTATTGCTAAAGGCTACAAGCTAATAGCTACAAGCTGCCCCACAGATATCCACACATTTCTTGCTCTTTTGATATCAAAGTGGGGTATAATGGGTCTCAGTGGGGGAAAGTGGGAGCTTTCTAAAAAAGGTGCTTAATTTCAATACTTACTGCATTGAAATCAAAGACCCGTAACTCACTTGTTCGGATATGTTAATAGGAAAATACACACACGACCTCGACCCTAAAAAAAGACTAACGCTACCATCAAAGTGGCGTACAGACTTGGGGAAGAAAGTTGTTGTGACGAGTGGTTTGGATAATTCGTTGTTTGTTTTTCCAATCAAAGAGTGGGAAGTTGTGGCAACTAAGTTGGCACAATCAGGTCTTGGTAATCAGGATAGTCGTAGCTTCAATCGCTTCATCTTAGGTAATGCCTTTGAAACAGATGTTGATGCTGCAGGGCGTATCGTGATTCCAGACACACTCAAAAGTTTTGCTCATCTTGGAGAAAAAGTCGTGCTTGCAGGAATGTATTCACGAGTTGAACTCTGGGATGAAAAAGCATGGGAAGCAAATATAGCTAAGGTGAACGGTGAAGCAGATGCACTTGCTTCTAAGCTTAACGATTTAGGAGTTCTCTAATCCTCACGAATTTCATATGCATATCCCAGTACTTTTACATGAATGTATAGAAGGTCTCAATATCAAGGAAGGCGGTATCTATGTTGATTGCACCACTAACCGTGGAGGGCACAGTGTAGAGATGGCAAAAGCTATAGGCAAAGACGGCGTACTTATTTGTATCGACCTCGACCAAATTGCCTTAGCTGAAGCTCGTGAAATTATTGAAAAAGTAGAAAACCTTCCAAAGGTTCACTTTATACAATCTAATTTTCGTAATCTTCCTTCAATTTTGAAAGATCTTAAAATATCGCACGTTGACGGTATCTTGGCTGACCTAGGTCTTTCTTCACAAGAATTAGATGAGTCAGGAAGAGGGTTCACATTCAGATATGATGAGCCGCTTCTTATGACCTTTGACGCAAAACCTGATGAAGATGCAACAACAGCGTACGATATTGTTAATTGCTGGAGTGAATCAACAATAGCCGATATTTTGTTCGGCTTTGCTGACGAAAAATACTCAAGACGAATAGCGAAGACTATTGTGACAAAAAGAGAGGAATCACCGATCAATACCACGTTTCAACTTGTTGATATTATTGCAAGTGCGGTACCCTCACTCTATCGTCACAAAAAAACTCACTTCGCTACTAAGACCTTCCAAGCCCTTCGTATGGCAACAAATGATGAGTTGGGTAGTATAGATGAACTTATATCATCTTTCCCTAATATTTTGGCTTCAAAAGGACGTGGATGTGTTATCACATTCCATAGTACCGAAGACAGAATTGTAAAACATAAAATGCGTTTTCACGAAGATACACTTCGAATGATTAGCAAGAAAGCAATAGTTCCAACTGATGAAGAATTACATAATAATCCACGAGCACGCAGTGCACAATTAAGAATAGTAGAAAGAATTTAAAATATATGAAGTTTACCTACAGCACAAACAATTTTTATGAAAAAGCAGTACATACAATGCTTGGTACACTTTGTGTTCTTGCGCTCATCTATTGTGCAATTATTCTTTCCCTTGTTTTTTCAGTAATTGAACGAAAACAAAATACAGTTGCAAGTCGTGACCTTGCTTCAGAACTAAGTATGCTTGAAACTAAGTATGCAAATGTTGTTTCATCGATTACTGAGGCAGACCTTATAAAAAATGATTTTATTCGTGTTGATAGCGCAACCTTTGCTGTCCGTAAGGATGATATAGCAAGTTATACTGTGCTGTATGCTCACTAGAAAAGTGCCAATGATAACTCCTGATCAGGAGAATCGTTCAAAAGACAGAATTGATATTGTTCTCCTTGCGTGGTTTGTTATCTCACTTATTGTTATTGGGAGAGCTTTTTATGTTCAAGTGGTGAAGCATACATATTATGATGATCTTGCAGATAAACAATATATTTCAAGTACTCCGATTAATTTTGATAGAGGTAATATTTATTTCTCTCGTTATAAAGGAACTATTGTTCCTGCTGCCCAACTCCGTACGAATTACCGTATTGCTATTGACCCTAGTCAGGTTACAAAACCAGATGTTCTTTACGCGCAGTTATCAAAGGTTATCACGCTTGATAGAGACACTTTTATGGCAAAAGCCACGAAGGAAAATGATCCTTATGAAGAAATTGCAAAAGATATTAGCGCTGAAGATGTCGCCACGCTTAAGCTTTCAAAATTAAAAGGTGTAACCTACGTGAAAGACAATAAGCGAGCATATCCTCAAGACGAAGTAGGGGCAAAAATTGTCGGGTTTGTTGGATCAGATGGTGTACATGTACGTGGTCAGTATGGACTTGAACGTTATTATGATGATGTGCTTGGGAGAAAAAGTAGTGATACTTCTATTAATTTTTTTGCAGAACTCTTTGCTGACATTCAGTCAACGATTGTTTCTAATACTGATAAACAAGAAGGGGATATTATTTTGACAATTGATGCCGAAGCTGAGCGTGTACTTCACCAGGTGCTTATTGAAACAAAAGAAACATGGAAGTCAGATACGATTGGAGGAATTATTATGGATCCAAAGACTGGGAGAATTATTGCAATGGATGGGCTCCCAACTTATAACCCGAATGCGTTCATGGGAGTAAAAGATGCACTTAATTTTGCTAATCAAAATATTTCTGGCGTGTATGAAATGGGAAGTATTATTAAACCAATTACTATGGCAGCAGCTATTGATGCACAAGTGGTTAATGTTGACACAACTACCTATAACGATACAGGGTTCCGTGATCTTAATGGATATAAGGTTCGCAACTTTGACGGCAAACCACGTGGACCAGGAACAACTATGCAGACGATTCTTGATAAGTCACTTAACGTTGGTATTGTTTTTTTGGTTGAGCAACTAGGTGTAAAACCCTTTCAAGAATATTTTAAGAAATTTGGTATTGGACTAGAAACGGGTATAGATCTTCCCTCAGAGGCGAGTGGACTTACAAAGAACTTAGACAGTAATGTGTTGGTTGATAGTGCAACAGCAGGATTCGGACAAGGAATTGCTATTACTCCGATTCAAACGATACGTGCGCTAGCGGCTTTGGGTAATGGTGGCAAGCTTGTTTCTCCACATGTTGTAGATAGTATTGTGTACCAAAATGGTGAGGTTAAAAAAATTGATTTTAATACCGATGAGCAAGTGATTACTCCAGAAACGAGTGAAGCTATTTCACGCATGCTTGTGCATGTGGTAGATACTGCACTTAAAAATGGTGAATACAAAATGGATCGCTATACCATTGCCGCAAAAACAGGCACTGCTCAGATGGTAAAACCAGGGGGCGGATACTACGATGACAGGTACCTTCACTCATTCTTTGGATATTTCCCAGCATATGACCCTAAATATATTGTGTTCCTTTTCCATACATATCCAAAAGGTGCGCAGTATGCGTCTGCAACACTTACCGACCCATTCTTCAAACTGGTGAAGTTTCTGATTTCATATTATGAAGTTCCGCCGGATAGATGATGGACAGAGGATAGATTATAGATGGTAGAAGTTAGATAGATATAAATACAAAAGCCGTCGCTTGCGCGACGGCTTAGGTTTCGACGGCTCTCTTTATTGGAAAATGATACTTATGTATAGTCAATTTGCACAAGGGGGTCTATTTAAGTATAATGATTTTGCAGATTGATTTTTGATAGCCAAGCGATTATGCTCAAGGGAAAGAATCCCATGGAGATGCTACAGACGCATTGCAGTCGGATGCGATTCACGAAACTCTCGTTAGGCTATTAATTATTGGTTTGTAGGCATGACTTCACGCCTTTGACGAGCTGGAGCACTGCGACCTCTAGTAAGTTATAAAAAATTCGCACTACAAGGGGGGTGCTGCACTGAGGTGCCGCGGCAACGTGTCGCATCCCCCGCGTTTTGCTACAAACGTCTGCCTATGGCAGCGTTTTTTTATTTTTAGTACAGTACTTTTATTTCGTACATACCTAAAGAGGGTAGAGTATGCGTCAGCTATATTTAATACAAAAGGCCGTTGCTTGCGCGACGGCCTCTTTCAAAATTGATATACTTACCCACATGTCTATTAACTCTCTTCGTATTAAACAACTCACACAGACCGCATACACAGGTGGCACTATTGTCTATCAGATGTGTCGAGATATTCGTGCACACGATAACGAGGCACTATTATTTGCTCAGCTGTTAGCACAGGAACACGGTGCACAGCTTATTGTTAATTATGTTATCTGGAATTATGAGTGGGAAGGGGCGACGAGACGCTTCTATGATTGGGTGCTGCCATCACTACAAGAAGTAGAACAAGAACTTCGTACCCACAACATTCCACTTGTGATTACCTTTGACGAAAAGAAGCTTTTCAAGAATTATCAGACAGAACCTATTCCATCACACGTAGGTGCTGTTGTTATCGATCAGTTACCACTTCGCTTTATGAGAAGATGGAAAGAAGTCTACCTTAAGCATCATAGTACGACACCACTGTATGAAGTTGATACTCACAACTGTATTCCTGTATGGTACACATCGCAGAAGCAAGAGTTCGCAGCGCACACAGTGCGAGGCAAAGTGCATAAGCTTCTTCCTGATTTTCTAGAAGACTACGGGAAGCTCGCTATACATCATGAGAATAAGGAGCTCCTTAAAACCCTTGCACCAATTGATTGGAATGACATTAGTGGCAAAATCAAATGTAATGAGCAAGTTACCGGAGTAGGAAATTTTGTCCCAGGAGAAAAAGCAGCGCAAAAAATCCTTGCGGATTTTTTGCGTCACAAGCTCATAGACTATGATCAAGCGCGCAACAAAATAAACTTCGATGGACAAAGTAATCTCTCGCCATATATTGCTCATGGTAATATCTCACGACGAAGAATTGTTGTAGAACTTCTTAAACTAACTAAGACAGAGATAGAGGATGCTTTTGATGCTAAAAAGAATGGTTCAAATGGGACAATGGGAAGTGTTGCAGCATTTATCGAAGAGTGTGTGGTTCGCGCAGAGACAGCAGAAAACTTTTGTTATTATAATCAAGCGTACGATTCTTTCGATGGATTTCCTGCATGGTCAAAGACTTCACTCCACAAAGCATCAACCGACACTCGTGAGTATATCTACACACAGGAGGAGTTTGAAAAAGCACAGACGCACGATGAGCTTTGGAATGCGGCACAACTGCAGATGGCAAAGACTGGCAAGATGCACGGATATATGCGCATGTATTGGGCAAAGAAAATCCTTGAATGGTCAGATACTCCTGAGCAAGCGATGAGAATCGCAGTGTACTTGAACGACACGTATGAATTAGATGGACGAGACCCAAATGGATATGTTGGGTGCGCATGGAGTATCGGTGGAGTACATGACAGACCATGGTTCGGAAGACCTATATTTGGTGCAGTCAGATACATGGCTGAGAGTGGTGTTGCAAAGCGTGGAAAGGTGAAAGAGTATGTAGAGAAATGGGGAGGGGTTGAGAATAAACTTTTCTAAATCTGATAATGAATAATTATTGACAGAAGTACAAATATACTTTAGTGTATTAATTATTGTTCATTAAACGGAGTGTTCAAAATGGAATTCTATCTTACAGATCTGTCTGAACCTATCAGTTATATTGGAAGAGCGCTCGCTGAACATTTTCATACAAAAGTAAATTCTGGCAAAGAACCCCTCCTGTATGGAGGAATGCTTGATCGTGAAATTTTCAGACAGTTTCGTGATAGCTTTAACTGTGTTTCAATCACTGCTGGTCTTCCTCGCAATGATTATGGTCAAACAGTGAGACTGTTTCTTGTTGAGGAGAAGCGCAATATCGCTGAGTATGAATGGAAAGAAATTCCTCCTCATCTCATAGGTGAAGGATTGTCTTTGAAGCCAAATGAAGTGACTGGTAGGTATGGATACAAAAAAGTAGAAGACAACAGGGGTAAGTCTCTTGCTGTCGATGAGTATTTCTTCTTCGAATTTCAGCTAGGGTATGCACCTGATACATTTTCGAAGTTCAAATCTTCACTGAAAGCATTGAGGTATTGTTCTGAAATTGTTCATTGCCTCGATAGATTCGAAGTTACATTGATGCATGCCGGTGTTCATGTTTGTCTGCGAGCTCGTATTGCAGACACGTACAAGCCGCCATTTTTGATGAATTGTTAACGTCACAAGGTTTTATCACCACAAGGAATCACTCTTGTGGTGATTTCTTTTTTAGATACAGTAGTGATCTGGAAACATGCTGTACTTTTTTACAAAATATGGTATAATTATTTTTATATATCAATAACTCCTCTAAAGTATTTATGAAAAATTCATTTCCAAAAAAATCATTCTCTAGTTTTGGTAAAGGCCCTGCAAGAAAAACGTCCGACAGACCTTTTAAAAAAGGCTCATCTTCATCACGCCCATATGAACCAAATACTCACTACGGTTCAAATAAAAAGTCTTCTTCATATCGAGGGAAGAATTTTCGTGAAGAGTCTGTAGAGAAAGGAATGGTTAAGCCTGAATATGCTTCACGAGAAACTTCTCGAGCATATCCAACTACTCGTGCCTCAGTTCCTTCATCTTCACCAAAATCTGTGTATATAAAAAACGCTCGTCCAGAACGTGCTGAGCGCGGAGAACGTACTGAGAGAACCTTCAGAACTCCTGCCCGAACAGGTTCAAGAAATTCTGTACTTCCTACTGCTAAGAAATCAGCATCAAGAGATACTATCTCAAAAAAGCTACCAGCTACAAGCCACAAACTACAAGCTGCGTCCTCTGATACCTCATGGGGTGGTGTTGCTTCGTGGTACGACACACATTTGGAAAAGACTGGAGACACCTATCACGAGATGGTTGTGTACCCTAACCTCATGAGAATTCTGGGTGATATCAAGAGTAAACGTGTTTTAGATCTTGCGTGTGGTCAAGGACAGTTCTCTCGCCTTATGCGTGACCAAGGGGCATATGTAACCGGAATAGATCTTGGTAAAGAACTCATCGCTATTGCAGAGGCGAATAATGAATCAATTAAAGAAACAGGGACACACAAAGCTGTCTATTTTACTGGAAGTGCTGACGATCTCTATATGCTCAAAGATGCATCGTTTGATACTGTTGTGTGTGTGCTCGCACTTCAGAATATCGAGAACCTTCAGAAGACTATCGAAGAAGCAAAACGTGTTCTTGTATCCGGCGGTTCATTTATTTTTGTACTCAATCATCCAGTCTTCAGAAATCCTCGTCACACTCACTGGGGGTATGACGAATCTCAAAACGTACAATACAGACGTATCGACGAGTACATGTCAGAATCACATGTCAAAATCGATATGACACCAGGTTCAAAGACCAAGAAGAAGTTCACAGTCTCTTTTCATCGACCACTTCAGGTATACGTAAAGGCACTTGCAAAGCAAGGACTCCTTGTTAGTCGTCTTGAAGAATGGGGAAGTCACAGAGCTAGTGAAAAAGGACCACGTAAACACGCAGAAGATGTTTCAAGAAAAGAGATTCCACTCTTTATGTGTATCGAAGCACAAAAAATATAAGAAACAAAAAGATTTTGAAGGAATTTAAGATGGTAAGACTTTTAGCGCCATAAAATAAGTCATATTTTCTTGTAGTCTTAATCTCTTGCATTGTCGTGGTATAATACATTTCATTATGAAAACAATGTCACATTTCTTAAAAACAACACAAGGAAAGTTTCTTGGTTCTGTGGGACTTATTATTGTCATTTTGTTTGGGTATTATTTGTATGCTGTACCAGCTTCTGGAACTGCATCAGATAATACGCCAGTAGATATTGTCATTAGTCAGACTGATCATGTTCGTGGAGCAAAAGATGGCAAGCTTACCCTCGTAGAATTCGGTGATTTTCAGTGTCCTGCTTGTGGAGCATATGAACCAATTGTTCGCCAAGTACTCGCTGATAACAAAGACACACTCAAGATTTCTTTCAGACATTTTCCTCTTACACAGATTCATCGTAATGCACTTCTAGCAGCTAAGGCGTCGGAAGCAGCAGCGCTTCAGGGTAAGTTCTGGGAAATGCATGACATTATCTATGATAAGCAAGAAGAGTGGTCAGAGTCTCTTACTGCTCGCAGTTATTTTTCAACATATGCAACAACACTTGGACTTGATACAAAGAAGTTTCTTACTGATCTAGATAGTAAAGCAATCGAAGAAAAAATTCTTGCCGAGTACAAAGAAGGTGTGAAGTTAGGTGTTCAAGGAACTCCAACATTCTTCTTGAATGGAAAGAAGCTTGAGAATGTAGGAAGTCTTGAAGCGTTTAACAAAGCAGTCAAGGACGCAGCAGCTGCGATTAAATAGGGGACATTTAATGTACTGATACTTAACCCTAATTACTAATCACTATATTACTATGATTAAAGAATTCCTCCTCAAACAAGCTGTTAAACACGGCACAAAGAATCTTCCAAAAGAACAAGCACAAATGCTTGAGGAAGCGGTAACTAAGAACCCAGAGCTTTTTGAAAAAATTGCAAAAGAAATTGATGCACTCAAAAAAGCTGGTAAGCCAGAAATGTACGCAGCTCTTGATGTGATAAAAAAATATCAGAAAGAGTTACAAGCGACATTTGCTAAGTAATATTTTGAAAATAATACAAAAAGATTCCCGTACGGGAATCTTTTTGTATTGATCTATAACTATATACTAACCTCTAAAATCTACCATCTAGCACCTTTCAAATGCTACACTCACAGGATATGAAGAAGTCTATTATTCTTAATGGGGCAACTGTCGAGTACATGCTTACTGTACGGCCACAAGCAAAGAGAATCAAGCTCACCGTAGGAGCAGGCGGTGTCATGAAGGTCAGTGTCCCTCGTTTTGTTCCACAGTATCTTGTAGAAGATTTTATGAAGAGAAAAGAATTATGGATCATGAGTGCACTTGAGCGATCGCTTGCCAAGCAGTCACTTGCTCCAGCCGATACAGAAGATCTCTACGAGAAACATAAAGAAGCAGCAAGAATGTATGCTCACGCAAAAGTTGAGCACTACAATTCTTTCTATAACTTTTCATGGAAACGTATAGCAATTAGAAATCAGAAGACCAGATGGGGAAGTTGTTCAAAGCAAGGTAATCTGAATTTTAGTTACAAGTTAGCGCTGCTACCAGAACACTTAGTGGACTATATTGTCGTTCATGAACTGTGTCATCTTGGTGAGTTCAATCATAGTGAAAAGTTTTGGAATTTAGTTGCTAGAGTATTCCCCGAATATAAAGCTCTACGTAAAGAGTTGAATAGTTGGCAATAGATATTAGGAATATAATATAGGTAAGTATATAGCTAGAAAAAAGGCCGCGCTTCGCGCGGCCTTTTCACTACCACTAAATAACTTTTGTATTTACAGTGTTTTCTAGCATCTATACTCTATCTTCTACTGTCTATTTTAGACTTATCCACAAGAATTTTTATTTGTTCTATTGCAGTAGAACGATTGTTCTACTATGCTTAGAATATGAAAGACGAAGAAAAATTATCAGTATTTTATACAGAGAACAGACGTATGCCAACATACGAAGAGATGAAGTCCATCTTCGGTGTCGCATCTAAGAATACCGTCGCGTATAGAGTCAACAAGTTGCTTGAAGAAGGGTTCCTTCTCAAAGAAGGTAGCAGACTCATGCTTGCAGAGATGGGTACGGTTCTCAGATTAGGAACAGTGCAAGCAGGCTTTCCAACTGCTGCAGATGAAGATGTCTCTACTGAACTTCTCTCACTTGATGACTTCCTGATTGACCGTAAAGGCTCAACATACATGCTTGAAGTTATGGGGGAGTCGATGATGGAAGCGGGTATCTTAGAAGGTGACCTCGTGCTCGTAGAGAGAGGGCGCACCCCCAAACGTGGAGATATAGTTCTCGCTCTCGTAGATCACGAGTACACACTCAAATATCTCGATACCGAAAATGGTAAACCAGTTCTCATCCCAGCAAACAAAAAGTTCAAAAAGATCTATCCGAACCCAAACACTCTCAAGATAGAAGCGGTCCTAAAAGCAGTCATTAGAAAGTATCGTTAATCACATATAACTTCACACCTATGAAACTTCTCAACATTTCAATTATCATCAATCAAGTTCCACGAGATATCGAATCTCATTATTTAAGTCGACGTTCAGACTTTGTCACAAGACTCGTACAGCTTTCTGACATGTAGTCACGCATTCCTCTTTTACCTAATTACTATCTACCAATTACTATCTTTATGTCATCTACTCCACGTGCCATCATCCATATCTACGCTTCAAAGCAGACTGATCCTCGTATCAACTACAGTCGTCGCATGTATGCAATCATTCGACGCTATACACCAGAGGCAATAGAAGGGGAGAAGAATGAGTGCTACGCAGAACTCACAGGGCTTCGCACATTCTTCAAGATGAGTTACACAGAGATGGCAGAGAGAATCATCAAGGATCTTCGTGCAGAGATAGGTGTCACTTTCTCAGTAAAGATTGCTTCTGCTTCAAAGTTTGAAGAAGTCTCTAAGTGTTCCAAGAAGACAAGTAGCATTTCTACATACAAAGAGATTAACAGTCTCTTCAAAGGTAAGTCATTCGTAGATGCATCTAAGAGAGTGTCTCCAAGACTCGTGAAGCGTGTCCGCCTCACTGTTCCGTATCTTGGTAAGGTGTCGTAAGAATAACTGTCTACTTTTTTAATTATATTAAATATGAATCTCAATACATTTTTACGTCTCATTCTTATCTGGCTTGTAGTGGTGGGGTAATTATGTTACATCAAAACTATGTAGCTTATACCTCATAAGGTCAGCTATACATATATGCCCTCATAGTTTGATTTTAAGTGTATTTTTATGTTTATCATTTAGATAGACCAATTTCTTTTTCAAGAGTATAATCATTTTAGTATAAAACTATATGAATCAAAATATTGAAGAATTAACTAAAAGGATAATAAGTTTTCGAGACGCAAGGGACTGGAAACAATTTCACAACCCAAAAGATCTTGCTCTTTCTTTGGTTCTTGAAGCAAGTGAAGTGATGGAGCATTTTCAATGGAAAAGTAAAGAAGAAATGGATGGTTATGTAGTTGAACATAAGGAAGATATTGGAGAGGAGTTGGCAGATGTCTTGTATTGGGTTTTACTTATGGGTCATGATTTGAAAATTGATGTACTAGATGCGCTGGATAAAAAGATGAAAAAGAATGAAGATAAATATCCAGTCGATAAAGCAAAAGGTAAACATAATAAGTACACAAATTTATAAAGCATGTCGAAGATCGTTTCGTTTCCTTTTAGTGAAAATGAGTTCCCTAAAATTAAGCTTTTTGAACACGGTCTTAATTGGCCAGTAGTTTATTTAATTGAAGATGGTAAGGAATTATATATTGGGGAAACTACAAGTGTTGCAACACGAAGTAAGCAACATTACGAAAATGACAAGAGAAGAAAGTTGACCAGCATCCACGTTATCTCAGATGATGAGTACAATAAATCTGCCACTCTGGATATAGAGTCACTTTTAATTCAATATATGTTTGCGGACGGTAAATTTTTACTTCAAAATGCAAATCATGGTTTATCTAATCATAATTATTTTGATAAGCAAAAATATACAGCCAAGTTTGAGTTACTTTGGGGTAAGCTTCGTGAGATGTCGCTAGTAAGACAAAGTTTAACTGATTTAAAAAATACTGATCTATTTAAGTATTCTCCATATAAAACACTAACTGAAGAACAACTTCAGATTGTATCTCAGATTATTCTTGAAATTACGGAAAATCAAACAAAAACTTTTATTGTAAATGGTAAACCTGGAACAGGTAAAACGATTTTGGGAATGTATTTAGCAAAGTCATTGATGGATAATGAAAAAACGAAAAACCTTCGCGTTGGGCTTGTTGTTCCGATGACCTCATTAAGAAAAACACTTAGAAAAGTTGTTTCAAAAATTAAAGGAATGAAATCAGATGTTGTTCTTGGGCCTGGTGATGTTATTAAAGATGTATATGATGTATTAATTGTTGATGAGTCGCACCGATTAAGACAGAGAAAGAATATAACTAACTATAAATCACACGATAATGTTAATAAAAGTTTTGGTTTAGGTAATGAAGGTACAGAACTTGATTGGGTTGTGAGATCATCAAAGCATCAAATTTTTTTGTATGATGCAAATCAAAGCGTTCGACCATCTGATGTTTCTGGTGATGCATTTAATAAATTAAATGCATCACGTTATGAGCTTCTTTCTCAGATGCGAGTACAAGGAGGGGATGCTTATTTAGATTTCATCGATCAACTTTTTGAAGACAATAAGATTAGCAATAAGAAGTTTGTTGACTATGATTTTAAAATATACTCAGACGTTGGCAAGATGTACCATGATATTAAAGAGAGAAATAAAGAACTTGGTCTTTCACGTATGGTGGCAGGGTATGCGTGGCCTTGGCTATCAAAAAAGGATTCGAAGCTCTACGATATAATAATTGGTGAAGAAAAATTTAGATGGAATAGTGTTGCTCAAGATTGGGTGAACTCAGCGCACGCAATTGATGAAGTTGGATGCATCCATACAGTACAGGGGTATGATTTAAACTATGTTGGTTTAATTATTGGGCCAGAATTATCATATGATGCAAACAAAAAGCGAATAATAGTAAAAGACGAACATTATCACGACTCTAATGGTTGGCGAGGTGTTGGAGATCCGGAAGAATTAAGAAGATATATAATTAATATCTATAAGACGCTTGCCACTCGAGGTATTAAAGGTGCTTACATGTATTTTGTTGACGAAGATTTATCTAATTACGTTAATTCTATTTTTAATTTTAAATCAACTTCATTTTCTTTAGATAACGTGACTGGCAGAATATCTCCTTATTCTAATAACTTCGTCCCACTACCATTATTTGATTCAGTTGGGTGTGGTGATTTTATGTATGCGGATTCAGAAGTTCAAGAAATGGTTTCAATTCGTGAGGATTTAATTTCAAAAGGTTCTAAATATTTTATATTAAGAACAGCAGGAGATTCAATGGACCAAGTTGGTGTTAGTGATGGTGATTTGATCTTGTGCAGAAAAAATTATCAGCCGAGTGATGGAGATAAAGTTGTTGCTTTAGTTGACGATGATGCAACTCTAAAAGAATTTCACAAGACAAGAGATTCTATTGTTTTAAAACCTCGCTCCTCAAATCCAAGACACAAGGAGTTAATTTTTTCAGAAGGTGATGATATAAAAATCCAAGGTGTTATGATTCGTGTTCTTAAAGAGAGTGACTTCCTTTCTAATTAAACTGTGTAATTTAAAAATTGAAAAGTCAAAAATATATTTTTGTGCTAGAATAGCTAAATTATGTCACTATCTATCGGGATTGTTGGTCTTCCAAACGTTGGTAAGTCAACACTTTTTAACGCCATTACTAAAAAATCTGTTCCAGCAGATAACTATCCTTTTTGCACTATCGACCCATCTGTTGGTATTGTTCCTGTACCTGATGAGAGACTTGAGAAGCTCTCAAAAATTTCTGGATCAAAGAAAATTATTCCAGCAATCGTTGAGTTCGTAGATATCGCGGGGCTTGTAAAAGGTGCGAGTGAAGGACAGGGTCTAGGTAATCAGTTCCTCTCTCATATTCGTGAGACAGATGCTATTGCAGAAGTTGTGCGTATCTATGAGAATGGTGACCTCATCCACGTAGAAGGGACAGTTGACCCACTGCGTGATATCGAGATCATCAATATGGAACTTATCCTAGCTGATATGCAGACAGTAGAGAAGCGTACTCAGACTATTGGACGCGATGTAAAGCGTGGTGACAAGGATGCTATCAAGCTACAAGGGATTCTTGAAAGACTCAAAGTTCATTTTGAAGAAGAGAAGCTCGCTAATAGACTTTCACTTGATGAAGATGAGAAGAAGCTCGTGAAAGAACTTCATCTTATTACAATGAAGCCATTCCTCTATGTGCTTAACAAGCAATCAGGTGGAAAGAACTTGGACGAGATGGGGGATGACCGCTTCACTAAACTCACACAGTACTTTAAGGATAATAAATTCCATTATGTGGTAGTGGATGCGAAGATTGAAGATGAACTCAAGGAGTTCGAAGGTGAAGAAAAAGAAATGATGCGCAGTGAACTTGGTGCACATGATAATGGGGTAGATGGACTCATCAAAGCAGGATATGATCTTCTTGGTCTTGAGACATACCTCACAACAGGTGAGATGGAGACACGTGCTTGGACTGTGAAGAAAGGATCTACTGGACCAGTTGCTGCAGCTGCTATTCACTCTGATTTTGAAGCAAAGTACATTCGTGCGGAAGTTGTGGCGTGTGAGGATTTGGTTGCATGCGGAAGTTTTGCAGAAGCAAAAGCACAAGGTAAGTTACGTACTGAAGGAAAGGAATATATAGTGAAGGATGGGGACGTCATAGAATTTAAAATTTGATTACAAATTTTAAATTCTCGCGGACTGACGCGGACTCTACGCAGACTATCGCGGAAGGATACAAAATACTCTTTTGAATTCAATCATGTCGATACCTTGCCCCAATGCAAGGTATCGACAAAGATAGATCTGTACCAAAGGTACTTCCGGACTGACGCGGACACTACGCAGACTATCGCGGAAGGAATGCAAATACTCTAATTCGTTGCCTATTCTCTCTCGTGCATTTGATGAGATAAAGAAGTAGATGAATGCAGTCTTTTGGCATAAGGTTTTTTGTGGAAAAGGCTTTTCTTTGCGCGGCCTTTTTTACTCCCATCATACTAAATTGAAATAAAATCAGTGTTACTATAGTACTATAAAGTAATCCTCATTATGAATACTATTTTGCCAACATCTACAGATGAGGAGATTGTACGTTTGATAACATCAGGGGACAAAGATCTTTTTGGAGAGCTTATTGATAGATATGAAGATAAACTCACTCGATATGTAAAGCGCTTTATCCAACAACCTGATGATGTATCAGATATTATCCAAATTGTTTTTATAAAAGCATATACAAATTTACAGAGTTTCGACGTAGAGCGATCTTTTAATAGTTGGATATATCGTATTGCTCATAATGAAAGCGTTACCTATCTTAAGAAGAAGAGCAATGAAAAAGTTTCTTTTATTGATTTTGATACATTCTTACCTCATCCATTTACAAAAGAAGGAGCTGATGACAGAACTTTAAAGCGTGAAATGAAGGAGCTTCTCGAAACCTCACTCTCAGATATTTCCCCCAAATACCGTGAAGTGCTCGTACTGTATTATTACGACGAGCTATCATACCAAGAAATTGCAGACGTGCTCCAGATTCCAATAGCAACAGTCGGTGTCCGTATCAAGCGCGGCAAAGAATCACTTGAAAAAATGTTAACTAAGAACCACTACCAATCATGACAAATCTTAAAACAAAAATTCTCGAAAGTGTGCAGAAAAATAACCTGAAAATGATTCCAAAGTGGAAGTTTTTGCTGTATTCATCGCTCGGCATCATCGGATTAGGGTTTATCTTCATGCTCATGGTGTTTGTTTTTAGTTTGATACTGTTCCTTCTTTCTCGATACGGTTTTATGTACCTTCCATTGTTTAATTTTATGGCAAGTATTCATGCTCTCGCTGCTATCCCGCTTGTACTACTCTTCTGCACTATCGCACTTCTCGTATTGATTGAAATTATTTCAAGGTACTATTCGTTTTCTTTTAGACGACCGCTTGCAGTGACACTTCTTTTCAGTACTAGTTGTGCGACAATTATTAGTTTTATTATTAGTGAAACACCAATGCATGAATACATACGAGATTACGTAGAAGAGCATGATATTAGTGTGGTATCACGTATCTATGAGAGACCAATGCCATTTAAAGGTAATGGTATGCAAGATGTGTTGCGAGGAGAAGTTATTGAAGTGTATGCAACAGGAACTAAACTACGCCTTTTTAATGGGATGCTTGTTACAGTCTATGCATCAACAACATTAGAAAGAAAATTAAATATGCCTGAAGTTGGTGATGATATTATTGTGTTTGGTAAAGTGTACAACGGTACATTTGAACTTGTCGGCATTAGACCTGCTCCACGAACACCATTTGGTGGTCCAATGCATCCGCGGGAGCGAAATGATCCAAGTCATCAAGATCTGTGGCAAAGGGAACCAATAATGAAATAAAAAGATATGCGCATGTGTAGTAATAAGTGCAGGAGCACGAAGAGTTCCTGTATACATAACTAAAAACACGGACAATATCTATCTTTCAACAAAATGAGCACTTGCATGAGGTGCTCTTTTTGTTTTGCAAAACCAGTACAAACCATGTAGAGTGTTGACTAGATTCGCGTAGGTCGCGGAAGAGGGGCTGAAATGTCGGATCCTGTATCATCGCCAGAAATCATTTCAGATTTCGATTCTGAAAAGACAACGTGGCTTACAGAAAGTTTCAATAATGCAGCTCAAACTGCGATGAAGAATTTTAACGAGATCACTGGGGCAAGCGAGAAACCTCACGGTATCGAGCTTTGTTTTAAGATGATTCGTTTCAGTAAAAGTCATAAAGAAGAAAGCTTTCTTAGTGAGGTTGTGTATGAGTTCACTGCTGCATACCTGTACACTGAAGACTTTGTCTGGAAAAAAATTCCTGTGTATCGTGGGAATATGGGTCTTCAACCGCTAGATCGATACACTGAAAAAGATTTGCCTCAAGTATTTATCCAAGGAGCACTTAATACGCTCATATGGGTATATCAAAGATTTGTTCCTGAAGATGTTCAGGTTCAGTAGGACTTTGGAAAAGCGCGCCTCAGGCGCGCTTTTGTTTTTTCCCTTTAAAATTTGTATACTATTCATATGTCTACACAAAATCTCACTGTCAATCAGATTCGAGCAAAATTCCTTGCATACATGGCTTCTAAAGGTCATGCGGTTATTCCATCTGCTTCACTTGTACCAGAAAATGACCCTACAACACTTTTCACAGGTTCTGGCATGCAGCCGATGGTTCCATACCTTCTCGGTCAACCTCATCCACTTGGGAAGCGTATCACTGACTCACAGAAGTCATTTCGTTCACAAGATATCGAAGAAGTGGGGGATAATCGCCATACAACATTTTTCGAGATGCTCGGTAACTGGTCATTTGGTGATTACTTCAAAGAAGAAGAAATTAGATGGATGTTTTATTTTCTTATTGAAGAACTGAAACTTGATCCAAAGAACTTCTATGTAACCTGTTTTGCTGGTAATGAATCTCTTGGTGTTCCACGAGATACATTTTCGGCGGAGTTGTGGCAAAGACTGTTTAGAGAAAAAGATGTTGATGCACTTATTAGCGAAACTCCAGAAGAGGGAATGAAAGCCGACGAAAGAATCTTTTATTATAATGAGAAGAAGAACTGGTGGTCACGAAGTGGAGTGCCAGCTAATATGCCAGAAGGTGAGCCAGGCGGACCAGACTCTGAAATGTTTTATGATTTTGATCCGTATCTTTCTAAAAGAATACATGCGAATTCAAAGTGGGCAAGCGAGCCATGTCATGTGAACTGTGACTGTGGACGTTTTCTCGAGATTGGGAATAATGTGTTCATGCAGTACAAGAAGACAGCACATGGTTTCGAAGAACTTCCTCAGATGAATGTAGACCATGGTTCTGGTCTTGAGCGGTATGCTGCCGCGCTTCGTAATGATCCAGATATGTTCAACATCGATGTGTTTGATGTTCCAAAAGAAGTTATTAAGCGTCTTTCTGGAAAAGAATACGGGGCAGATGAGCAGACTGTGTATGCATACCGCGTGATTCTCGATCATATTCGTTCAGCAACATTTTTGATTGGGGATGATGTGTTACCAGGGAACAAAGACCAGATGTACTTTGTGCGCCGCCTCATCCGTCGTGCAGTACGCTTTGCTCGTAACTTAGGTGTTGAGACTAACTTCACTAAGGAGATTGGTGCAGCGTTTATTGCTGTGTACAAAGACGAGTACAAGAATCTTCTCGAAAAAGAAGTAACTATTCTTACAGAGCTTGATAAAGAGGAGAGTAAGTTTAGAAAGACACTTGAGAATGGAATGAGAGAGTTTGAGAAGATTGCTACAAGTCATATTTCTGGTGTGAATGCATTTAATCTTCTTCAGTCATTTGGTTTTCCAATTGAACTCACAGAAGAGCTTGCACATGAGCGTGGAATTGAAGTTGATAGAGAAGCATTTGAAAAAGAAAAACAAGCACACGCTGACCAGTCACGCACAGCAGCAGAAGGAAAGTTCAAAGGAGGTCTAGGAGGAGATGGAGAAATGGAAGTGAAGTATCACACAGCGACACATATGCTTCATCAGGCACTACGTGAAGTGCTCGGAGAGTCAGTTGCGCAGAAAGGTTCTAACATCACTCCTGAGAGACTTCGTTTCGACTTCTCATTTGATCGTAAGATGACCGATGAGGAAAAGAAACAAGTAGAAGATATCATCAATGCTCGTATTAAGGATGCTCTTCCTGTTATTCGCGAAGAAGTTTCTATGGAAGAAGCGCGCGCTCGTGGAGCTATCGGGCTCTTTGGTGATAAGTATGGTGAGATGGTAAGTATATATCGTATAGGTGAAGGAAAGAATAGAGGAGATGAAGATCTTTTTTCAATGGAGTTCTGTGGAGGTCCTCATGTAGAAAATACTCGTGATCTCTCTATCGCAAAAGGTCCGAACGGTCTTCCAATTGAAGATGTCTTCAGAATTGTAAAAGAAGAAGCAGTGAGTGCCGGAGTGAGAAGAATTAAAGCGGTACTTCAGTAACAGCTATTAGCTATTAGCTTGTAGGTGGTAGCTTGTAGTGAATACACAATAGCATAGCGGCGCCGTAGGCGCCGCTATTGTTTTGTATTAAAGTAATCCAAATATTGTATTTTCATAAACCTTCTCCGAACTTGAGATAATATTCGCTTGCAATTATTGAAGAAAGCAATCTCTAAAAACAAGAAACCACCGAAGCAGTTCTTGTTCGATGGTTTTAGTCGTGCTGATGTTCAGAACAACTGTGAGGGATGCCAATATGTACACCAGTGGCACGCACACCAGTGCAGATTTTGCAGTTGGTGCGCGAGGGGATGTGGTCCATCACCTTCACAGCGATTGCAGTGCCGCAGAGCATGAGGCCGAGCCAAGTGAGGATGCTGTAGGCAACTCCACCGGTCTGCTTGTACATGCCGAAGCCCAGTATCACAAGAAAGATGCCGACGAACACCAACGGTACGGCGACGTCGCCCTTGGTTTGGAGGGCTGCAGTGAGCAGCGCCAACAACGCAAAGACGGCAGCCCAATGGCCAAAGAGCATGTCATTTGACAGCTTCTCAGGCGACGTGATGCCGGTGTAGCCGTACAGGGCGAGACCGACGATACTCAAGAGGACAAAGAGCAAACGAGGGAACATGTTCATGGAAAGCTCCTGTGTGTAAGGCGGATTGCCTGAGGAAATTGAACAAATATAGTATACACCAAATATGCATTTTGTCAAGTTATTGTTCAGAAAATTAACTCCGAAGTGCTACAACTATAATTTGTAACAATGCATATATGTTTCTCCACTATTAACTATCAATTATTAGCTATATACTATTAATAGTATGGAACAAACTAATCCATTTCTTTCTGTTGCAGTAGGTGATACATCAACACTCATTAACTATATTGTTGATGGGCATATTCTTGTTTCGCATGTACACCCAATTGGGTATAAACATATCGAAGCTGAAGGAATGAATATAATTGCTGGATCAAAATTTATGGACGGTATTTTGTACACACTCGAGTTCATTTCTCTTTCAGATAGAATACCAACAGAATTCAGATTAATCGCACCACGATACTCTACGTGGATAGGCGAGACGATCGAACGCTCATCTTATACACAGTTCTATACAAATGATATTCCGGTAAGTGTTACACTAGAAGGTATAAAGGACGTTCCTCTTTCATATGCAAGACATTCGCAAACCATACACTCGTTCAAGGTCTAGTAATGATCTACAGTCACGTGTAGAGCAATTTGAAGCTGCGCGGTACAGAAGAGATGACTATGATGAAGACCCTGTACAAATTCCTGTAAAAAGAAAGCGTAGAGACATTACAGAGATGGATATGTACCCTACTCGAAGAGGTGGAAGAGAAGAGGATTTGTATGACGACGAAGAAGAAATTGATGAAAGACGACCTGTTCAAAGAGATACTCGATCACGCTATCCAAAGAAACGAACATCTCTCAGTACAGTTGGATTTATTTTTGTAGTTATTGCTCTTGTTATTGGTGTGAGTCTTTATACATATGTTTTTGATAGTGCAACAATCACTATTGTTCCTAAGTACAAAGATATTACTGATGTCAAGCAAGCATTTCTTTTTTCAAAAGAGGGAACAACCGGTACTGGTATCCCATTTGCTGTAGCTTCGACATCTCTTTCAAGAACAAAGACGCTTACTCTCTCAGAATCAAGAAAAGTAGAAGCAAAAGCATCTGGTAAAATAACCGTATACAATAATTACGATAGCGCACCTCAAAAACTCATCAAAAATACCCGTTTTGAATCTTCAAAGGGTAAGATTTATCGTATTAACCAGTCAATTGAAATCCCAGGGAAGAAAGGAACCGTTCCAGGGACTATTGATGTAATGATATATGCTGACAGTAATGGAGCAGATTACAATATTGAATCAAGTAATTTCACTATTCCAGGATTTAAGGGAACGTCACGCGAAAGTGGTTTCTATGCAAAAACAAAAACTCCAATTGCTGGCGGTGCTTCAGGCAACATGTCACTCGCATCACTTTCTGATTTAAATGCAGCAAAGGACTCCCTCGCTCTTGAGCTCGACAAAGCTATTCTAGAAGAATCAAAAAAAATAAAGAAGGAAGGGTATATTCCTATGTATTCCACAACAGAAGTTACCTATGAGGATAATGAAAGCGAAATTACAAGTGGAGCAACTGGTGTCTATAAAGTAACTGCAACTGCACATATCATGTTTGCAAATGAAGCAAAGCTTGCAGAAGCACTTGCAAAGACATTTGGTGATTATGATAATGCTCCTGTGCGTCTTGCGTATGCAGACACACTTACCTATACCAGAAAAGAAAATGAACATATTAACAGCGGGGATTCACTTTCTATTTTTATTGAAGGGAAGCCTCGAGTTGTATGGGAGAGTAATGTTGAGAGTATCAAAGAACTTGTAAAAGGAAATGGTCGTGATGAGTTTAAACCTCTTATGAAAACTATTGATTCTATTGAAAGTGCTGAAATAAGCTTCTCTCCTATATGGTTATCACACTTCCCGTCAGATGTTTCTAAGCTTACGGTAATTGAATCACTCCCAAAACGTTGATTATAAAGGAATAGTTTGATACACTGCATACTCTTACCTATGGACGAAAAAGAAACAGATATTGAAACAATAGAAGGGCGCATTATTGAAGCGCTCCCAAGTACACTTTTCCGTGTTGAAACAAGTGTTGGCAAGGTACTTATTTCATATCTTGGTGGACGTATGCGCGTTCATAAAATTAAAGTACTCGTAGGCGATAAGGTATTGGTTCAAGTTGATCCATACGGAGGTAAAGGAAGAATCATTAAACGTCTCTAGGATAGTTGCTAGAGGTTAAGGACTAGGGGGTAGAACAACAAAACAATACCGAAATCAATCCACAAGATAGGAGTTCAGTGTTGGAGTATACCTCTAGTCCCAAGTCCCTAACTACTAATAACTGCCCAATAGTTGCATTATTTATCAAGTTATAGTATAATTTAACCCACATTTCTCATGAAAGTAAGATCATCAGTCAAGACTATTTGTTCTAAATGCCAAATGCTTAAACGCGGTGGTGTTCTTCGTGTAATTTGTGAGAATCCTAAGCACAAGCAAGCTCAAGGCTAATTGAATTTACTAGTCCTTAGTCCTTAACTATTAATAATCTCTACCAACTATGCGTATCTCAGGTATCACCCTCCCAGAAAATAAAAGACTCGAAATTGCTTTGACTGCAGTATACGGAGTTGGACGTCCACGTGCCAAGATGATCATCGAAAAACTCGGTCTTGATCTTGGAATGAGAACAACAGAGCTTACTCCTGAACAAGAAAATCTTATCCGTCGCGAAATTGAGCTTTTCAAAACAGAAGGAGATCTCAAGCGTGAAGTTCAGCAAAATATCAAGCGTCTCAAAGATATCAAGGCTTACCGCGGAATCCGTCATGTTCGCCACCTTCCTGCACGTGGTCAGCGTACAAAGACTAACAGTCGAACAGTACGTGGAAACGTTCGTCGTACTATGGGAAGCGGACGCCGTAAGACAGAGAAGACCTAAAAAATAAATTAATATTAATACTATGGGAAAGAAACGTATCGTAAAAAAGAATAGCTCAGGAGTTGACAGTGCTCTTAAGGCGCGCTCACTTGCTAAGGCAATCAAGAAGAAGATTGTTGAAGGAACACTCTTTGTTGAGTCTTCTTACAACAACACTCGTCTTTCACTCGCAGACCGCGGTGGAAACGTGATTGCTTGGTCTTCATCAGGAGCACTCGGATTCAAGGGGGCAAAGAAAGGAACACCTTTTGCTGCTTCAAAGATCGGAGAGCTTATTGGGGAAAAAGCACAGCAGTTTGGAATCAAGGAAGTTAACGTTATCGTTAAGGGAGTTGGTTCAGGACGTGAGTCAGCTATCAGAGGTTTTTCAACCTTTGGTGTAGACATTGTTTCAATTATTGATAAGACGCCGGTTCCACACAATGGTCCAAAGCCACCTAAGCCTCGTCATATATAAACATCTATGAGTAGAATTACCTGTAAAACATGTCGCCGTCTCGGAGAGTCACTTTGTGGCCGTGAGAAGTGCGCCTTCAAAAAACGCCCATATGCTCCTGGAAAGCTAGATAGTGAACGAAAGCATCGTTCTAACGTTTCAGAATACGGAGAGCAACTTCGTGCTAAGCAAAAGATGCGCCATACCTACGGGCTTATGGAGAAGCAGTTTGCTATGTATGTAAAGCGTGCAACAGCAACTCATGAATCAGGTGAGGGGTCTATTACTCCTGCACTTAAGCTTGCTCGTCAGCTTGAGTCACGTCTTGATAATATTGTATACCGTGCTGGATTTGCCAACACTCGAGCTCTTGCTCGTCAGATGGTTTCTCACGGACACATTATTGTTAATGGTCGTCGTATTAATATTGCTTCACATCAGGTAAAAATTGGTGATGTTATCGCTATCCGTGAGGGTAGTAAGGTAACAAAGCTCTTTACTAACCTTGAGGAGAAGTTAACAGCACTTGCGCCTAGTTACGTACTTACGCTTGATCCGAAAGCTTTCAAAGCAGAAGTTAAAGCAGAAGTTCGTGAAGTTGAGGGTATGTTTGATACACAGAAAGTTCTCGAGTACTACTCACGATAGTAAGCCTCTAGCTAGTAGCTACAGACAACTTACTTTTTGTGTGAATATTAGTTTTGCTTTAGAATTTTCCAAAAGCCACAAGCTATCAACTAACACACACTTGCATATTTTGCAATTTCGGGTTAGAATAAAGCAACTTTACTTATAAGGTGCAAAAGTGTGCGTCACTATTAACTTAAGGATACTATAAATACTGCATATATGTCTTCACATTCCATTATTTTGCCATCAAAACCAAGAATTGTTAAAGAAGATGCTACTTCAGGTGTGTACGAAATCGACGGTCTCTACCCAGGATACGGTCATACTCTCGGCAACTCACTTCGTCGTATTATTCTCTCATCTATTCCTGGTGCTTCTATTACAGCACTCTCTATCGACGGTGTAAAGCATGAGTTCTCATCAATTGATGGTATTAAGGAAGATGTTATTGCAATTATTCTTAATCTTAAGAAGACTCGTTTTAAACTCCATGGAGATGACGCTCAGAAGGCAACTCTTCATATCAAAGGAGCAAAGACAATCACTGCAGCTAATATCTCAGCACCTTCACAGCTCGAGGTTATGAACGGAGATCAGTACATTTGTGAATCAACTGCAAAAGATATTGATATCGCAGTTGAAATCACTGTAGAAAAAGGTCTTGGGTATGTTCCTCGTGAAGTTCTTCAGAAGGAAAAAGCTGACATCGGAACAATCTTCCTTGATGCATCATTTACACCTATTCGTCGCGCAAGTTACGAAGTAGAAAACATGCGTGTTGGTGATCGTACCGACCATAACCGTCTTCGTGTTACTATTGAAACTGACGGAACTATTACTCCTCACGAGGCACTTGAGAGTTCAATTCATACAATGATCACACAGCTCCAATCTATCGTTGGATTCCGTGCTGAGGTAATCGATATGCCAAAGGAAGCTACTCCAGTATCTAGTGCTGAACTAGAATCACTTGATATTACTGATGCAAGTAAAGTAAAGATTGAAGACCTAGGTCTCTCAACTCGTACAGAGAACGCACTTGTAACAGCAGCTATTCGTACAGCAGGAGGACTTGCTCGCAAGTCAGAAGAAGATCTTCTCTCTCTTGATGGACTTGGAGAAAAAGGAATTACAGAAATTAAAAAAGCATTAGTAAATCTTGGACTTGAACTTAAGGCCTAGATATAGACCGACCGTAAGGGAAGGAAAGACATAACACACGACGTATGAAACATCATAAAGCATTCAGAAAATTCGGACGAGAAAAGAATCAGCGCAAGGCATTTGTGCGAAGTCTTCTTATTAACCTTATCCGACATGGACGTATTGAAACTACGCTTGCAAGAGCTAAAGAAATTCGTCCTATGGTAGAGAAGCTAGTTACACTTGCAAAAGAGGATACAGTAGCACGTCGCCGCCTTATTATGTCTCGTCTCCTTAATCAGGATATCGAAGTGAAGAAGCTTTTTGCTGAGTATGCTCCTAAGTTCAAAGATGTTGAAGGTGGATATACTCGTATCCTTAAGCTCCCTACACGTCTTTCTGATGGTGCAGAGAAGGCTATCATTGAATTCGTTTAATCTTTTAATATTACTACTATGAATCACACAATTGACGCAACAGACAAAGCTCTCGGAAGAATCGCATCAGAAGCGGCGGCACTTCTCAATGCAAAGGACAGTGTTAACTTCGTTAAGAACCGTGTAGCTGATGTAACAGTTACAGTAACTAACGCAAGTAAGCTTAAGGTAACAGGGAACAAGATGAACGAAAGTGTTCACAAGTCTTACTCTGGCTACCCAGGAGGTCTTAAAGAGATGCCTCTTAAGTACGTTGTAGAAAAGAAAGGATATGCTGAACTTATTACTCATGCAGTAATGGGAATGCTTCCAAAGAATAGACTCCAAGATATTCGTATTAAAAACCTTATTATTAAGGACTAACCTCACACCTAGAATTATTATCGTATGTCAGTAGAAACTAAAAACCGTTATATCGAAGCAGTAGGTCGTCGTAAGACAGCTATCGCTCGCGTGCGCATCACTCCTTCAACCAAGGCGTCATTTGTTGTAAATGACAAAGATGTTAAGGAATACTTCGTAACAGAAGACCTTCAGATGATCGCTCAGGAAGCTATCTCTAAATCAGAAATTGCTGAGAAGTTCACAGTAACTGTACACGTTCTAGGTGGAGGTATTCATGCTCAGGCTGAGGCTGTTCGCCACGGACTCTCTCGTACTCTTGTAGAACGTGATGAGCAAGTGAAGAACACACTTAAGAAGCTTGGCTTCCTTAAGCGTGACTCACGTCAGGTTGAACGAAAGAAATTCGGTCTTAAGAAGGCTCGTAAAGCTCCAACTTGGAGTAAGCGCTAAATTAAAAAACCACCTCGTACGAGGTGGTTTTTTAATTTAGCGCTTACTCCCGCTGA
>JACCDT010478765.1_pt1 | contig 58078 bp, 53 predicted proteins | sample 7446291 | NCBI WGS metagenome assembly JACCDT01 (sample SAMN15323446, study PRJNA562643) | freshwater metagenome | isolation source: river surface water | place: USA:Blue River Watershed | collected 2017-08-17
CAGTAAAAATTTAGTATTAGTCTTAACTCCAGCAATATAGGTATTTTGTAAACTGCTTATTAAAGCTTGAATAGCTTTGTCTCTATTTTCTCCCCAAGCAATTATTTTTGCTAACATAGGATCATAATAAATTGTAATCTCATCTAACGCTTTAATCCCGCTGTCTATTCGTACATTTGCAGGGAATTCGAGATATTCTAATCGACCTGTTGCAGGTAAAAAATTATGATCAACATCTTCTGAATACAATCTTGCCTCGATAGCATGGCCATTAATTTTTATATCATCTTGTTTAAACGCTAATTTTTTGTTATTAGCAATGGCAATTTGCTGTTCAACCAGATCCAAACCCGTTATCATTTCTGTAACAGGATGTTCTACTTGCAAGCGAGTATTCATCTCCATAAAATAAACTTGATTATTATCTACCAAAAACTCGACAGTTCCTGCACCAATATAATCAACAGCATGACCTGCTTTAAGAGCTTGCTGACCTAATCTATTACGTAACTCGGTAGATATCCCAGGGGCAGGTGCTTCTTCGATAACTTTTTGATAACGCCTTTGTAAAGAACAATCCCGTTCAAATAAATATACACCGTTCTTATATTGATCAAATAATATTTGTACTTCAATATGACGAGGATTGCTTAAAAACTTTTCTAAAATAACTTGATCATTTGCAAAACTTTTTAAAGCTTCACGTTTACAGGCTGCAACTTGCGCCAATAACTCGGAAGCTTGATGTACTATACGCATGCCTTTGCCACCGCCGCCAGCAGCAGCTTTTATTAAAATAGGATAGCCTATCTTCGCAGCGGCTTGAGTTAAAACTTGATCACTTTGGTCAACATCATTATATCCAGGTAAGACATTCACTCCTGCTTTAATCATCAACTCTTTAGCTGTTGACTTTAAGCCCATTGCTGATATGGCATCAGGCCTTGGGCCAATAAAGATTAAACCTGCCTCAATAACTTTGGTTGCAAAAGCGCTATTCTCAGATAAAAAACCATAACCAGGGTGTATAGCATCGATCTTGGCTTCCTTTGCAATTTGTAGAATACTGTCAACTTTTAAATAAGTATCTTGTGCAGAAGATCCAGGTAGGTGGTAAGCCTCATTTGCCATCTCAACAAATAAGCTGTTTTTATCAACATCTGAATACATAACAACAGATGTTATATTCAGTTTTTTACAAGTTTTAATGATTCTTACAGCTATCTCGCCACGGTTAGCGATTAAGATTCTCTTAATCATACTGCTTACATCCCTACTTAAAATCTTAAGTTACTATCCAATTAGGTTTTCTTTTTGATAAAAAAGCTAATAAACCTTCTTGGCCTTCTTGGCTTACTCGAATATTAGCAATAGCTTCTACAGTTTTATTAATTACTTCAGGTGAATGACCATAATTATTAACTAATTTTTTAGCTTCAATCATAGCATTAGGCCCGTTATTTAATAAATCTATAATCAATTGATTTGCGCGATTTATTAATTCCGCTTGCGAGTCTACGATATCTGTTAGAATGTCATAATCTAAAGCAGTAGCACTATTCAGTTTATGTGCAGATAAAATAATTCTTTTGGCTTTTTTTAAGCCGCAGGTATTAACTATATAGGGGCTTATTACCGCAGGAATTAGACCTAATTTAACTTCTGACAAACAAAACTCTGCTTCTTTAACTGCATAAGCAAAGTCTGTACAACATATTAACCCAACGCCACCACCAAAGGCTGAACCATTGACAAGAGCTATTGTAGGACACGGAAAATTGGCCAGGCGTGACAAAACATCAGCCAGCTCCATTGCATCATTATAGTTTTCATCGTAACTATAATTTACCATCGCCTGCATATGCTTGAGATCAGCGCCTGCACAAAATGATTTACCACTAGCTTTTAATACTAAAACTTTTACTGAGTACTGTTTATTATCTAAATAGCCATATAAATCATCTAAACTCTCCGCCAAACCAGATACCATGTTATTATCCAAGCTATTATGCTTATCAGCTCGATTTAGAATAATACTTGCAACACCTAACTGATCAATTTCTAGTAATACCGTTGCATCACTATAGGATTTACTTACAATAACTTTACTACATTCTAAAGATGCCAAAATGCGTCTCCTCGATAGGTTTGTTTAAACACGTAGATAAGCTTAATCCCAAAACTTTTCTGGTATCAACAGGATCAATAATACCATCATCCCATAATCTTGCTGAAGAATAATAAGGATGCCCTTCAGTTTCATACTGTTGCCTGATTGGATCCATGAATGCTATTCTTTCTGCAGAACTCCAGGACTTTCCAGCTTTTTCTAATTGTTCATCTTTAACTTGTGCTAAGACATTAGCTGCCTGTTCACCGCCCATTACTGAAATCCTAGCATTAGGCCACATAAATAAAAACCTTGGTTCATAAGCGCGACCGCACATACCATAGTTACCAGCACCAAAGCTACCGCCAATAATAATAGTTATTTTCGGCACATTCGCACAAGCAACAGCAGTTACTAATTTAGCCCCATGCTTAGCAATACCTTCATGTTCATATTTTTGACCAACCATAAAGCCAGTAATATTTTGTAAAAATACTAATGGTATTTTTTGCTGACAGCAAATTTGAATAAACTGCGAGCCCTTTAATGCTGACTCTGAGAATAAGACACCATTATTGGCAATAATACCCACAGGCATGCCATAAATATTAGCAAAGCCAGTAACCAATGTTGATCCATAAAGTGATTTAAATTCTTTGAATTGTGAATTGTCGACAACACGAGCTATAATTTCCCGGACATCATAAGGTTTTCTTGTATCTTGCTCTACTATGCCATAGATATCATTGATATCATAAATAGGCTCAAGATGCTCTATATTATTTTTTAAGTTTAATTGATTAAGAACCGCTTTTTTATAATTAATATTGAGATTATCAACAATCTCACGAGCAATATCTAAAGCATGCGCATCATTCTGCGCAAAGTAATCAGCAACACCTGATTTGCGGCAATGCACCTCACTACCACCTAATTCTTGACTGCCGATAACTTCACCGGTTGCTGCTTTAACTAATGGCGGACCTGCTAAAAAAATTGTAGCATTATCTTTTACCATAATACTTTGATCGGCCATAGCTGGAACATAAGCACCACCTGCTGTACATGAACCCATAACAACTGCAATCTGAGCTATGCCTTCAGCCGACATTTTGGCTTGATTATAAAAGATTCGACCAAAATCATCTTTATCGGGGAAAACTTCTGCTTGATGCGGCAAATTTGCACCACCCGAATCAACTAGATAAACACACGGCAAATGATTTTGCCAAGCAATTTCTTGCGCTCGCAAATGTTTTTTTACCGTAATAGGATAGTAAGTCCCACCTTTAACTGTTGCGTCATTGCAAATAATCATGCATTCACGCTGATGTATTCTACCAATGCCCGTAATAATACCACCTGCCGGTACATCATCTTTATAAAGCTCAAAACCTGCTAATTGCGAAAGTTCTAGAAAGGGGCTACCTGGATCTAATAATTTATCGATTCGTTCTCGCGGCAGTAATTTATTCTTAGCTTTGTGCTTAGCACAAGATAACTCTCCACCACCTTGGGCAATAATATTTATTTTTGTCTTTAGATCAGCAACTAGTTCTTCTAGATTTGATTTATTATTTTTAAACTCTGTTTTATTGTGATCTATTTTAGTCGGAAATATATTAGTAGTCATGTTATTCCTTAATCATGTTACATGGCAGATAAGCTCAACGCTATCGCCTCCCCTCCACCAATACATAAACTGGCAACACCATGTTCTTTATTATTAGCATGCAAAGCATGAATAAGTGTAGTTACAATCCTTGCACCTGTTGCACCAATTGGATGCCCCAAAGCACATGCCCCGCCATTTATATTAACTTTATCATGCGTAATCTTTAAATCATGCATAGCAGCCATAGTCACAACTGCAAATGCTTCGTTTATTTCAAACAAATCAATATTATTTACTATTAATTGATTTTGTTTTAATAATTTATCGATTGCTTTGACTGGCGCGGTTGTAAACCAGCATGGTTCATGAGCAACTTCTGTATAGTCATTAATTTGCGCAATAGGATTTAATCCTAATTCTTTTGCTTTAGATAAACGCATCATTAATACTGCCGCTGCGCCATCTGATATAGAACTAGAGTTAGCTGCTGTCACGGTACCAGTGGTTATATCTTGTGGCTTCACAAAAGCTGGTGATAGCTTACTAATTTTATTAACATCAATTTTTCCTGGAGTCTCGTCCTCTTCTATCATCACTTCTTGGTTTTTAAACTGATAAACAACTTTAGTTATTTCTCGATTAAATATATTATTTTTTACGGCATTTATAGCACGGTTAGCTGAAGTCATTGCAAACTCATCTTGTGCCGCCCGCGTGAAATTATATTTTTTAGCAGTAAGCTCTGCAAAATGTCCCATTAAGGAACCTTTTTCATAAGCATCCTCTAAACCATCTAAAAACATATGATCGAGAATTGCTCCATGTCCCAATCGTAAACCTGCGCGTGCTTTAGGAATCAAATAAGGAGCGAGTGTCATGTTTTCAATACCACCGGCAATAATAATCTTATCTTCATCTGCTAAAAGTTGGTTATAAGCTAATACTATTGTTTTTAAACTTGAGCCACACATTTTATTAACTGTCGTGCACGGAATAGTATTCGGTAAACCACCCAATATTGCCGCTTGGCGAGCAGGGGCTTGTCCTTGGCCTGCTGGTAACACACAGCCCATTAACACTTCAGTTATTAAATTCGGATCTACTTTTGTTTGATCCATAATGCTTTTGATTACCGCTCCACCTAATTGGCCTGCTGTAACATTACTATAGACACCTTGGAATGCACCGATCGGCGTGCGTAAAGCTGAAACAATAACAACCGGATTACTATTGTTATTTATATTTTTAGTCATGTTTAAATAACTCCCGACCAATTAACATACGTCTAATTTCTGATGTACCTGCGCCTATTTCATATAATTTAGCATCACGTAACAATCTTCCAGTAGGATACTCGTTTATATAACCATTACCACCTAAACATTGAATAGCATCAAGCGCTACTTTTGTGGCATTCTCACTGCAATAAAGAATAACACCCGCGGCATCTATTCTGGTTACCTGTTTACGATCGCACGCAGCAGCAACTGCATAAAGATAACTTCTTGATGCATTAAGTGCCGTATACATATCAGCTACTTTACCCTGCATAAACTGAAACTCACCAATAGCTTTGCCAAACTGTTTGCGTTCACGTAAATAAGGTAAAACTATATCCAAACAAGCTTGCATGATACCAATAGGACCAGCTGCTAACACGACACGCTCATAATCCAAACCGCTCATGAGTACTTTTGCACCACCATTTAATTGGCCTAGAATATTTTCTTTTGGTACTTTGCAGTTATTAAATACTAATTCACATGTATTGCTACCACGCATGCCAAGTTTATCTAGTTTTTGGGCGGTCGAAAAACCAGCAAAATCTTTTTCTATAATAAACGCTGTAACATTTTCACTGGCTTTAACACTATTATTAGTCTTAGCATAGACGACCAATGTACTTGCTTCTGGACCATTTGTGATCCACATTTTATTCCCGTTTAATAAAAAATGATCGCCCTTATCTTCTGCTTTTAGCTGCATACTTAGCACATCAGATCCAGAATTAGGTTCGCTCATTGCCAGCGCCCCAACATGTTCACCGGTTATTAATTTAGGCAAGTATTTTTTCTTTTGTGCTTCAGTGCCATTTAAACGAATCTGATTCACACATAAATTGCTATGCGCACCATAACTTAAACCTACGGAAGCAGAAGCACGTGAAATCTCTTCCATTGCACATACATGATCAAGATACCCCATCCCTGCACCGGAATATTGCTCTTCTACAGTTATTCCTAGCACACCTAAATCACCAAGTTTACGCCATAAATCATGTGGAAAGAGATTATTATGATCTATATCTTGCGCGCGTGGTGCTATTTCTTTACTAGCAAACTCTTGCACAGTCTTTTTTAATAAACCTGTTGTTTCTGGCAAGTTGAAATCTAAATTATAATGGTGGCTCATAGTTATTCTCGCCCGTGTTTAAGATCCATTTATGTTATGACAAACTACTTACGTAGTTCAGTAATTTTCTTGGTGAATTCAGGTATCAACTCAAATAAATCACCGACTACACCATAATCAGCAATTTTAAAGATAGGAGCATCAGCGTCTTTATTTATAGCAACAATCACTCTGCTATCACGTATACCTGCAATATGTTGGATTGCGCCTGATATCCCTACAGCTATATATAAATCCGGTGCTACAACTTTACCTGTTTGTCCTACTTGATAATCATTAGCTACATAACCAGCATCAACAGCGGCACGCGATGCTCCAACTGCCGCATTTAGCTTATCTGCAAGATCATCAATAAGTTTAAAATTTTCTTTACTGCCAAGCGCGCGACCACCAGAAACAACTATTTTAGCCGAAGATAACTCTGGGCGTGCAGAATCACTTAATTGATGATCAATAAATCTTGAGGAATTTTTCTCAGCAATATTTTTATTTTCTAACTCTACTACAGTAGTAGTTAAGCCATCTTTTCCCGTAACTTCATGCTCAAATGATGTGGGTCTAACTGTAAATAATTTTATTTTATCTTTAAGCCTAATAGTTGCAATAACATTGCCAGCATAAATAGGTCGGTTGAAAGTATCGGCACTTATGATTTCAATAACATCATTCAATGGATTGATATCAAGTAATGCTGCAGCCCTTGGCGCTATATTCTTACCATAAGTATTTGCTGGCAAAATAATATAATCATAGTCTTTACCAACGTTGGCGATCAATTCTGCTAAGCTTTCTGCAAGACCATGCTCAAAATTTTTATGACTAACAAATAATATTTTATTTATTATTTTATAATTAATTAGTTCATTACATAGTTTATTTTTACTGTCCTGATTAAAGTCACCAGCTAATAATACGTCTATATTAGCAGGAGAATTTAAATGAGTTGATAACGTGGTAGCAGCAACCACACTGGCATGACAGCTAGATTTTAGAGCTACATTGTCATGCTCTGCTATAACTAAAATTTTCATATTCAAATTAGCTTTTCTACTTTATGTAATTTTTCTATTAGTTCGTCTATATTAGCCACTTTTATACCAGCTTCACGTACTTTTGGTGGTGCTATTTCTATAACTTCAGGCAAGTTATCTAAAGATATGTTCTCAACCTTATTAATACTCAAAGGTTTTGACTTGGCCTTCATTATATTTGGCAGGCTGGCAAAACGAGGCTCATTTAATCTTAAATCAGTAGTAATAACTGCAGGCATAGATACTTCAATAGTCTCTAAACCACCATCTATTTCTCTGGTAACAGCTATCTTCTTTTGATCAGCATGCAATACTACTTTTGAAGCAAAGGTAGCCTGTGGCCAATTTAATAACCCAGCCAGCATTTGTCCGGTTTGATTATTATCGCCGTCGATAGCCTGTTTACCCATAATGATAAAATCCGGGGTTTCCTGATTAACCACTTCTTTTAAAATTTTTGCTATCTGTAACGGATATAGTTTTAAACCTGTCGGGATTTCTTGTAGTATTGCGCGATCTGCACCTAGAGCAAGAGCTGCTCTTAGTGTTTCTTGTGAATCATTATTGCCAATACTTACGACCACAACTTCACAATTAACATTAGCAAAACTTTTTTCTTTGATGCGTAAGGCTTCTTCGACTGCAATCTCATCAAATGGGTTGATTCCCATCTTAACATTGGCTAAATCCACGTCTGAGTTATCTTGCTTTATTCTAACTTTGACACGGTAATCCATGACTCGTTTAATAGGTACTAAGATTTTAAAACCTGTCATTGCTTATAATCTCGCTTATTTATATGGCCTAGTTTATATAGTCTAGCTAAACTGAATTAATAAAAATTAAAATTACCCTCGCATATTATATATTATATAATATGAAAAAATATATAATATATTTATGTTAATCAGATATCAAATATGTCGCATCAAGAAGTCTCAAACAATCTAGAAAATACAGAAAACCCAGAAGAAATTTTATCTTATGATGTTCTTATCGTAGGCGCTGGCCCGGCAGGCTTAGCATCCGCTATCCATCTTAAACAATTAGCTACACGCAATAATATAAACCTATCGGTTGCTGTGCTAGAAAAAGGCTCTACTGTTGGCGCCCATATTGTTTCTGGGGCAGTTTTTGAAGCTGATATATTAGCTGATTTAATTCCAGATTGGCAAAATCAAAATCCACCTGAATTTACCAAAGTTACAGAAGATAAGTTTTATTATCTTACAGAAAATACTAAAGTTCGTTTACCTACTCCAGGGACTATTAATAATCTTAACAAAAATAATTATATTATTTCTTTAAGTAATCTTTGCAAATGGTTGGGTGCGCAAGCTGAAAATTTAGGCGTAGAAATTTACCCAGGCTTTGCGGCTGTTGAATTATTAGTTAATAACGCAAAACAAATTTATGGTGTTAGATCCAATCCTCTGGGTATAGATAAATCTGGTGAGAAAACAGCACAATACCAAGCAGGAATAGCTATTCACACCAAACAATTAATCTTAGCCGAAGGTTGTCGTGGCTCTTTAACTAAACAAGCAATTAAATTATTTGAACTTAGCAAAGACAAATCGCCACAGACTTATGGCTTAGGCATCAAAGAAATTTGGCAAATAGATCCGAAGCATCATAAACTAGGCCGAGTAGAACATACTATTGGCTGGCCATTAGACAAATCCACTTATGGTGGTAGTTTTATTTATCATTTACCTGATAACAAAATTGCTTATGGTTTTGTAGTAGGCTTAGATTACACTAATCCGTATCTTAGCCCGTTTGAAGAAGCACAGCGATTCAAATTACACCCTAAAATAAAACCATTATTTGAAAATGCCACAAGATTAACTTACGGTGCCCGAGCTATTACTGAAGGCGGTTATCAGAGCATTCCAAAATTAACTTTTCCTGGTGGCTTGATTGTAGGCGACGCCGCTGGCTTTTTAAATGTTGCCAAAATCAAGGGTACGCATAATGCGATCAGTTCAGGCATGATTGCCGCAAAAACTATTATCGAAAACTTTGTTAACGAAAGTAATTTGCTAGAACTTAAACAGTACCAAGACAATATTTATAAATCTAAAATAATTACTGAACTATACAAAGTCCGTAATATTCGTCCTAGTTTTAATTTGGGCTTATTTGCTGGCCTTGCGTATTCTGCAGTAGATTACTATTTATTAAATGGCCGTGCACCTTGGACATTTAAACACCATCAAGATCATAAAGTATTATTAAAAAATAGTCCTCCCATAGATTATCCTAAACCTGATAACAAGATAACTTTCGATAGACTTTCTTCTGTTTTTTTATCAAATACTCATCATAATGAGAATCAACCGAGTCATTTAAAACTTATCGACCAGAGTAAAGCTGTCAAAATAAATTATGAACAGTTTCATGGACCAGAGCAGTATTATTGCCCAGCTGGGGTTTATGAGTATCTTAAAGATCAAAATAACCAAGTGTATTTACAAATAAACAGCCAAAACTGTGTACATTGTAAGACTTGCGATATCAAGGACCCAACACAAAATATTAATTGGCAGCCGCCTGAAGGTGGAGGTGGGCCGAATTATGTGGATATGTGATCTTATCTTAGACGTGGAGGTGGGTGTTTAGGCGGTGATGGTCGAACTTTATTTATTTTTGACTCCTGATCCCTTGGCTGTTTATACGCGAATGATAATACTCTCTTGATTGGTTTTGAATTCAGTGGAGGTTGAGTTGGAGATGTTTTTTGACTTAATGCTTGGCTCAACACTGATTTAATCAATTCTTGATCGCTGTATGCTAACGGTGAAATGTCTAAGCCTTTTTTCATCATTATTGCCACTTTTTTATAATCATCTTCTTGAGCATATTCTATTAGAGATTTTAATTCTTTATAACTTTCAGGATCTAACGAAATACCCATTTTATTCATGATGTTGACTACGTCCTGATGTTGTTCTTCCATAGCACAAAATATTGCACGCAGTGGTTGCTGAGAGTTTATGTGTTTAATAACATCAGCTTGATCCACTACATTACCGTGTTGATCATAAGTTAAAAAATCAGGTTCCGATAATAATTCTTTGACCACATCTGTAAAACCATGGTCTGCAGCAAAACACAAAGGTGTATGACCATTTTTGTCTGCCAAACCAGGATCAGCTTCATCACCTAATAAAGCTCTAACAATATCTGATCTATTTCTTTCTGCTGCATAGTACAATGCTGTTAAGCCTTGTCTATCTTGAGCATTTAAATAATATTTGTGGTCTTCTAAACCTTTGTCCCCATATAGATCTAAAAGTTTTTGAACATCTTCTAATTCTCCATGTGCAACTACAAACATTAACGGTGTCATGCCAAAGTAATCAGTACAATCAGAATCTGCTCCTAATTCAATTAATTTAATGACAGCATGAACATGCTCTATTTTAATATCACCATTAATTTCTAATATATGCTGCAAAGGAGTTTTACCACCAAAGCGATCTGGCAAAGGATTAACTATCAAATCAGGCAAATGTTTAGCCAACATTTCTATCTTATTCACATCACCTAATATACCTGCATAGAAGATACAATCGTCAATAGTATCTTCACTATCTTTGGTAAAAGCTTCTGGAAAACAGCTGTATAGCTCCTGGCGAGCATCGAGATTCAACCGCGCTAATCTAGTATCGTTAACATCTTTGAGATCAGTGGGGTTAGTACTCATATCTCTGCATCGGGACTAACTAATAATAATCATTAGACAAATAATGCAGCTAAAAGTTCAAGCTTGTAAGAAATATTTATAAGTTCTTAAGATCTTGATTAAATTGAATTTTATTTCGAAACAAACAACCCTATTTTTTGGACTGCACTTGCAGCTAGTGATTTACTATAACCTTTTATTTTAACAACACCCTTGACGATTCTGTCACCATTTTTTTTACAATCAGGTGAAGCTCGCAAGTCAAGCGAAAAATAAGAGTCAACCGATACCAAGTTGGATTCTTCATCCATATTGAAGTTAATTGAACCATTATATATAGAAGCGAATGCTAATAAATTTGAGCTAAGCAATTTACTTTTAGCTAATGTAAGTACCACATTAGCTTCACTTTTAATCTTACCTATAGGATCAGTGGCTAAAGATATAAACGCAACTTTACATGGATAAAAATCCAAGCTATCAGGAATAAACATGATATCTGTTTTTTGATTAACATCCATACTTCTTAAATCTTGAGAACGAGCAAATGCTTCAACATCTAATTCGGTAAAGTCAACGACATCTAATAACCAATCTTTTTCGCCTAACCACATGCCTGGGTATATGCCATCATACATCGCCGTAATAGTACCATTTATAGGAGTTTTAACCTGTAGCTGTTCGTTTTTTGCAGCTATATTTTGACCAATCGTTTTTTGATACTCAACATCAGCTAATTTTAATTCTGTAATTTTATGGTCTTTTTCTGATAACTGTACTTCAGTTGCAATCTGTTTTACTGCTTGTAGATTATGTTTTTGAGTCTGTTCTCTTGTCATTAATTCAAGACTTTTTAACTGAATAAGATCTTGATTAGCTATTACATTTTGATCTACTCTTACTTTTACCTGATCTACCACAGAAATAAATGGCGAATATATACGTTGAGTCTTGGCATAGAACACAGCTGGAAGATAAATATATCTTGTATATGGTATAAAGAAAGTAATGAAAAATACAGCGATGATAATACTAGTGCTAATTGTATGAACATTAATTGTAATTTTTTCCCTGAGTAACCATAAATTATAAGCTTCTTTTGCAACAGGTCCTATGAACATCATCGTGACACCAAGAACAAATAATACATCTCCTATAATTTCTATATAATATAAAAAGTATAAAATTGATATCATCAATATAATTCTGTACAAGGACATCATTATACCGAATGTTAGCAAAAACTTGTATTTATGATAGTCGTGTAGCTCTGGTAAAGCAGTATCAAGACCTATAGCATATTTACGAAAATAATATTTCATCACAGCAAAACAGCGAGGAGCTAAGTTTCTTATGCGTAAATAATCTGAAAATATATAATAACCATCGAATTTCATAAATGGCATAATATTAACAAATAATGAAAGCAACCAAGAAACTGCTGCAATAAAAAACAACAAATGCTTTAAAATAGTTCCATCTGGTAATAAAAACCAAAAATAACCAGCCACAATTGCCAAATATATTTCAAATCTCAATCCGGCCGTAGACACAACTAATCTTTCTTTAGGATTCAATGTTATAGTACTTGCCACATCCGTATATGCTAGCGGATAAAAAAATATAAAATTGACCCCCATCTCAGGAACCGTACAATGGTATAATTTTGCAGCGTAAGCGTGACCAAACTCATGGATGAGTTTAGTAAACACCATTGTCAATAATACTAAAACAAGAGTACCCCAATTATTAAACGATGGTAAGCTATCAGTGAAGCTACCCCAGTTACTAGCTAATAAATACGTATTTAAGACCAATAGACATAAAATAAAGTAAGTAAAATATTTAGAAAATAAAAAATTAGCAATATCTTTAGTATTGTCTAAAAATTTATTAGGATTAACCAACGGTATTTTATAGGAAAATATTTTTGAAACATTAGCCAATGCCATGAAATACTTATTTTTTCTGGCCTTCTCTAAGCTTTTTATAATACTGTTACTTACAAGTAGCAAGTTAGAGGATAACAAAAACTTGAAAACAACATCTACGCTATTAGTGTCAATTTGATGAATCGTTTCATTATTTACAGAACTAACGATATCGTTAGCATTACCCATCTGCCATCTACTAATAATTTCGAACTCAACTTTACCTAGATAGTAAAATTTATTGGTTAACCTATCTGCCAAAATCCAAACTTTATCTTGCCAAAAGTCTATCCCTGCATATTCTATGCTTATTGTTGATTTCAAAGGTGGCAAATTTTGCAAGATATCAAAAGTAGATACGGCTTTAGCATCTATAACTTGAGCTACTTGATTGTTATTGGGGCTATCAATAGGTTCCATTTAAGCAACCCCATAATACCATTGACGTAATTTAGCTAATGGTTTCTGAAAGATATATTTTGCCAATGTCGTCTTTTTTAGACCATAAATTTTAACCTGGCCTTGATCACCTATAATTAAATCTTTATTTAGTCTAAATCTTGAATCTTTAAATCTGGCTACTAAGCGATAAGCTATTTGTTTTTGTGGTGTTATATAAGCCTCATAGCTATAGTGTTCTAATTCGGCCCATACACCCTTAAAAGGACTTTTGTTTGAATAATAATATAATCCCATGCCTTTTTTAAGATTAATATTATTATTGATGTTTAACCATATCTCTAATGTTTGTTGACTTTGATCAGCAATTTTCATTAAAGTCTCACCCGCTCTCACCGGCTTACCTAATAAATCATCTTTGCTTTTAAATAAAATTATACCTGCTTCAGGAGCCATGATATCACTCATTTCTAATTGCTGCGAAGCATACAATATTTCTTGTTTCTTGGCTTGAATATCTTGTCGTAACTTAAGGGTCTTACCGCGCTGCTCTTTATCTTCAAAACCTAAAGCTTGCGCTTGAGCTAACTCTGTTTCTAAACTTTTTTGTTCTTGCTGCTTTAGTTTTAGAACATTAGTTAAATCCAGTTTATCGTAATTTAATAATAACTGATCTTTTTTTACATACGTATTTGGCTCTATAAAAACATTTTTAATAAGTCCAGTCACAGGAGCGTTAATTAATAACGCCCTTTCACTAACAATTTGCGCGGGCGCCATTACCGTTGGCGTTATTGGGAAAAATAATGATAGCGCAAACACGCCCAATGATGCTAATACAATTTTTGTTCTAACATCATTCGTAAAGTTTCGTACTTGTCTTACATCATCTTTTAAACTTAATGTTATTGATTGATTATAGGCTTTTATAATTAAGTTAAGATTGATAATTTCTGCTTCAGGATAAATAATATTATTAAACAGAACTAAAAAAATTTCTTGCTGAGATTCTTGATTGCTATATAATTTAGTTATAACAAGTTCTTGTCCTAAGTTTTCTGCCCATTCATTTCTTAATCCATTATCTAAATCACTAGGATGAATTATTACTATCGAGTGTTTCTTGTTAGTATTATTGATGTTATCTACGTGTACTGAGACTAATATATCTTGTAAGATTTTATGTAACCAGTTCTTAAAAGACTTACTGACTTCTTGATCTTTAGTATCTATTGTCCCTGATATCTTTAAAATATTAATTGCCTGTGGTTTACTTGGATTTCTTTCCACAACGACTGACAATTGATACTGAATGATCTTATAAGTATCATTTACGATAAAGTCTATAATCTCTTTAAACTCACTGTAATCATAGAGACTATTTTGTAGTGCAAGTATTTTAGATATATTTTCAACTTGCATATTAAGCTTTTTCGAACGTTACTTGTGCGCTCAACCCTGGAATTAATTTTTCTGGTTTTGCGTCGATTAATTTACCGAATATATCAATAGTCTGACTTGTTGGGTCAACCTCAGCACCAATTCTGACCACTGCTCCCTGAAAACAATCATTAGTTTCACTAAAGCAGAATTTAAATTTATTACCCAACTTCAACCATTGCAACCAGCCTGCTTGAATGTAAGCTTTTACTAATAAATCTTCATTATTAGTTACAGTCATCACATCTTGACCAGCTGTAGCATATTCATCTTCGGTAACTTGTGTTGAAATGACTTTGCCTGCATAGTTTGCTTTAATCACACAGTTAGCAATTTGATATTCCATTTTTTCAGCATACTTGCTTGCTTGTTCATACAAAGACTCAGCTTCGACAAGAGAATATTCGCTAGCAGAATTTAGTTTTTGTAATTTTTTTAAATTATCAACACGCGCCTTACGTTCTTTTACTACTGCTTTTTGCATTGCGTAATCAAGTTCTAATTCTTTACAATCAAAAGTTACTAAAATGTCATCTTTGGCAAAATTTTGACCATCTTTAAATGGTAAGCCTTTTACCACCGAAGATTTCAGGCTTGTAATTCTTAATTTATTATTAGCTACTAATAACGCAGGTGTTTCATAAACTTCGGCCGGCTCACCTGTTTGGGTATTAGTACTTGTGCTAGTAGAATGGCTAGCTGCACTTACTTCTGCAGCTTTATTGATTTCTTGTTGGGTTGGAGTTCCATCCGTCGAGGTACTTGATACACTACTTGCAGCAGCTGAATCAGGTGTACTATTAGACTGATGATACTTTTTGTATACTATATATACAGATAGTAAAATAAAAATAATAGCTATGACACCAATAATAATTTGATTCTTGTTTATTTTTGCAAGTGGATTCTGACTATTCATTTTAGTTTTTTCCCTAACTTCGTTAGATTAGTTTTTAATCTTATATTTTTTACTATTTTATTAATCTGAATTCTGACTAAAGATTTATAATTTATAAATAGTTAAATAAATTTTTAATATATAAATTAGTATAGTAAAATGAGTTGTAAAAAACCATTTAGTATAGGTAAAATCATGACTATTAAGTTAGAAGATAGCGCATTTATAGTTATTGACCTCCAGACAAAACTTTTACCTCTCATAGCTGATAGCCAAAATGTTATTGATAATTGTTTTTGGTTAAGCAAAGTAGCACAAAGATTAAATCTACCTACTTTAATTTGTGAACAATACCCTAAAGGCCTGGCACACACCTATCAACCTATTAGGGACCTAGTCCCCGCTTCAGCCATAACAGCAAAAACCAGTTTTTCAGCCGGTCGTGATACTATATTTACTGATAAACTCGCTTCTCTTAATAAAAAACAAGTTATCCTTTGTGGTATAGAAGCTCATGTTTGTGTTTTACAAACCGCAATGGATCTGGCTGAAGTTGATTATGAGGTTTACGTCGTCGTTGATGCTATAGGCAGTAGAAATCCTAATGACAAAAAATTTGCGATTAAACGCATGATTCAACACGGCATCTTCGTGGTTACCAAAGAAATGGTCCTATTTGAATGCCTAGAGCAAGCAGATACCCCTCTTTTTAAAGCGATGAGCTCTGAGTTTTTAAAATAATAATTATCTTTAAATTTAAATAAGTTATTGTATGGATATATCAGGTCAAACAGCATTAGTAACCGGGGGTGGCTCTGGGTTAGGTGCTGCAACAGCAAGAAATCTAGTAGCTCACGGTGCTAAAGTAATTATCTTAGATCATAATATGAGTGTTGCTCAAGGTGTTGCTAAAGATCTTAATGCCTTAGTTATCGAGTGCGATGTATCAAATCCTGATAGCGTTGCAAATGCTTTTGCTGTTATTAAAAAATCAGCTGATACTCCAAGAATCTGCGTCAACTGCGCAGGGATTGCTCCAGCAGGGCGAATCGTTGGCAAGCAAGGCCCAATGCCTTTTAATCATTTCACTAAGACTATTGATATTAATCTAAACGGTACTTTTAATATTTTAAGATTAGCTAGCCACGCAATGAGCCTTTTAGACCCTGTTAATCAACATGGTGAGCGGGGTGTTATTATTAACACTGCATCTATCGCAGCCTACGAAGGTCAATTAGGACAAGCTGCTTATGCTGCGTCTAAAGCAGGTGTTGTTGGTTTAACTTTACCGGCCGCACGCGAACTCTCCCGATTCGGTATAAGAGTCAATACTATTGCTCCTGGCCTTTTTGCTACGCCATTGTTAATGAACATGCCGCAAGAAGTACAAGATAGTTTAGCTAATGCCATGCCCTTTCCAAAAAGACTTGGCGATCCAAAAGAATATGCTTTATTAGTAAATCATATTATTTGTAATCCGATGATTAATGGTACAACTATTAGACTTGATGGAGCAATGCGAATGCAGTAAAGCTGGCACATCAAACGGCCAGTTATGCTTACCCTATTTCACAACAAATATCTTTTTTATTCAATCTGATAGCAGCTTATCTTGTTTCTAGTAACTCTAAAAATAGTATTTTATGTCAGGCATAATCCTGGTAATATTAACCTAAGAAAAACCTGTAACATTATTTTAGCCACCAAACTAGGGCTGTGAACTATGAATGATCTTAATAAGATTTTTGATTTAGCAAGAGAATTACCTAACGGCGGACTCCATATAATGGATGATCCACAAACTGGTTTAAAAGCAATTATTGCCATCCACAGCACAGCTATTGGGCCTGCGTTAGGCGGATGTCGTTTCCTTGAATATAATTCTGCTGAAGATGCCATCAAAGATGCTATCAAATTAGCAAAAGGCATGAGTTATAAAGCAGCAATTACGGGCGTACCTACTGGCGGCGGTAAAGCTGTTATTATGAAACCTAAATCTATCAGGGATATCGATGCTTATTTTACCAAGTTTGGTCAATTTGTCGAACAACTAGGTGGTAAATATATTACCGCCATGGACAGTGGAACTTCACTACATGAAATGGATATTATTGCTAAACATACCAAGTATGTAGCTAGCATTACTGCAGAAAACACTATATCGCATGGCGATCCCTCACCATACACAGCCTATGGAATCCTAAGAGGTATCCAGGCTGCAGTTGAATTTAAATTATCTAAAACATCTTTAAAAAATCTCAAAGTTGCCATCCAAGGTGTCGGCCATGTTGGTTATGATTTGGCAACCAGATTACACAGTCATGGTGCAAAATTATTCGTAGCAGATATCAATGTTAAAGCCTTGGAACGATGCCAACAAGAGTTCGGCGCCGTCATCGTCGATAATAGCGACATTCACAAACTTGAATGTGATGTTTATGCTCCTTGTGCTTTGGGCGGTGCAATTAATGACAGAACTATTCATGAACTCAAATGCCCTATTATCGCAGGTTGTGCTAATAATCAATTAGCAACTAAAGAGCTTGGTTTAAAACTACATAATATGGGTATTTTATATGCCCCTGATTATGTTATTAATGCTGGTGGTTTGATTTTTGCTCATGCACTTTATGCAAACCTAGGGGAGCATCAGGCTTTTGACGCAATTGAAAATATTTATACTTGTTTATTAGACATTTTCTCACAGTCGCAAGTAAACAATATGCCAACTAGCGATATCGCTGATAACATTGCGCAAAATAGAATCAATGCTGCACAAGAAAAATTAAATCAAGGAGTCGCTGTATGTGCGCACAGCCTGTAAATCAATTTCATAATATAACTTCCAAAAATACTAATGAAATTAATTTCACGATTAATTATTGTCAATATTTAAACCCAGATGGTGAATTAGTCAATACTAATCAATTTGATCAAAACAACCTGCCAGCAATTTTCAACAATAAACAGCATTTGATTAAACTTTATAAAGCCATGGTTCTCGCCCGAGTTTTTGACCATAAGGCTGTTGCTCTGCAAAGAACTGGTCGAATGGGAACTTACCCTTCTGCTCTAGGGCAAGAAGTAATAAGCATTGCTATGGCTGATGCTATGTTACCAGAAGATGTATATGTGCCTTATTATAGAGACGTATCAGGAATGTTTCTGCGCGGTGTAAGAATGGAAGAAATCTTGCTCTACTGGGGCGGTGATGAACGTGGTAGTGATTTCAAATGTGGTAATAAAGATTTCCCCATATGTGTGCCGATAGCAACTCAATGCCTGCATGCTGCTGGAGTTGCTGCAGCTTTTAAATTTAAAAAACAAAATAATGTTTGTGTGACAGCAATTGGTGATGGTGGTACTTCCAAAGGCGATTTCTATGAAGCACTAAACTTGGCTGGCGCTTGGCAACTGCCCGTAGTATTTGTAATTAATAACAATCAATGGGCAATCTCTGTACCACGCAAAAAACAAACTAATTGCCCGACTCTTGCCCAAAAGGGGCTCGCTGCTGGTTTACATTGTATGCAAGTTGATGGCAATGATATGCTGGCTATGCAACATTGGTTAAAAACAGCCGTTGATCATGCAAGAAATAATCAGGGCCCAGTACTCATTGAAGCCATTACTTATAGAATGTGCGATCATACCACAGCTGACGATGCTTCCAGATATCGCAGTCAATCTGAGGTAGACCTTGCTGGTAAAAAAGATCCCATATCTCGTTTAAAAAAGTATTTAATTCACCAAGCATTTTGGGACGAAAATAATGATCAACATCTACTACTTGACTGTCAAAAACAAGTTGAAGAAGCCGTTAATAATTATTTAAATATGCCTCCTCAACCACCCACTGCAATGTTTGACTATTTGTATGAAACACTACCCGTAAGTTATCAAAGTCAACGACAAGAAGCCATTGATACTGCCCACCTTGCAGCACCTAACCATTAGCGAAATAAACGAGTTTATTTATGAGTGAAATTACTTTAGTAGAAGCCGTAACTCAAGCCTTAGCGTATGAATTAGAACACGATAAAAATGTCGTCGTCTTTGGCGAAGATGTCGGTTTAAATGGTGGTGTTTTTAGAGCCACTAACGGCCTGCAACAAAAATTTGGTGAATACCGAGTTTTCGATACTCCACTTGCCGAATCAATGATTGTGGGTCTTGCCATTGGCATGTCAACACAAGACGTGAAACCCGTTTGTGAAATCCAGTTTATGGGATTTATTTACTCAGCGGTAGATCAAATAGTCTGTCATGCTGCCCGGCTTCGTAATCGTACACGCGGTCGTTTGTCGTGCCCACTGGTTATTCGCGCACCTTTTGGTGGCGGTATCCACGCACCAGAACATCATTCTGAAAGCACGGAAAGCATGTTCGCACATATCCCAGGTTTACGCGTAGTAATGCCATCATCACCACAACGGGCTTATGGATTATTATTAGCCGCAATTAGAGATCCAGATCCAGTCATATTTTTAGAACCGAAAAGAATTTACCGTAAAGTAAAACAAAATGTCCCTAATAATGGCGAAGCATTACCTTTAGATACTTGTTTTATTTTACAAGAAGGCACGGATATCACTTTAGTAACTTGGGGAGCGATGGTACATGAAACTATGCTGGTAGCAAAAAAACTGGCAGAAAATAATGTTTCAGCTGAAGTAATTGATCTCGCAACAATTAAGCCGATAGACATGCAAACTATTATCAGATCAGTTGAAAAAACTGGTCGTTGTGCAATTATCCAAGAAGCTGCAAAAACGTGCAGCGTTGGTTCTGAAATTGCTGCGCACTTAGCTGAGCATGCATTAACTAGCTTATTTGCTCCGATCAAAAGAATCACAGGCTACGACACAGTCATGCCTTATTATAAAATGGAAAATCAGTATATCTTGAGCGTAGACAAAGTCTATGCCGGTGTACAAGAAGTACTTAACTACGCATAAAATAATGGGATAACTACATGAGTATTTTTAAATTACCTGATCTTGGCGAAGGTTTACCAGATGCTGAAATTCGCGAATGGCATGTAAAAGTTGGCGATGAAGTAAAAGTCGATCAACCTTTAGTCTCTATGGAAACTGCCAAAGCAGTGGTAGAAGTTCCCTCTCCTTTAGCTGGCAAAGTAGTAAAACTATATGGTAAAGAAGGCGATGTGATTGATACTGGTGCTGCCTTAATAGAATTTTTAGCCGCAAATAGTTCTGCAGAAAACTTAAAACAAACTCACTCAGAGCAAGCAACTACTGACACTAAACCAAAAGACAATAGTTCTACAGTTGCTGGTAAAATAGAAGCTGGCAATGAAATAGTTGATGAAGCAAGTAGTCTATCAAGCACTAAGGGTACTGTTAATGCTAATATAAAAGTTACACCTGCAGTACGAGCTTTGGCGACTAAACTTGGCGTTGATTTATCTTGTGTCAAACCAACTGGTAACAATGGTGTCATCACTAGTGATGATGTTAACAAAGCAAGTTTAAATCAAGCGCAAATTGGTGATGCTGAAAACTTAAAAGGCGTACGTCGTGCTATGGCAAGCACTATGGCTCTGTCACATAGTGAAGTTGCACCTGCGACGTTATTTGATGAAGCAGACATCCATAATTGGGGAGAAAAACAAGACGTAACTGTAAGATTAGTTTCTGCATTAATCGCTGCTTGCAAAGCTGAACCAAGTTTAAATGCCTGGTATGATAGTAAAAATAACACACGTCGAGTAGCTAAAAACGTCCATCTTGGTTTAGCAGTAGATACAGAAGAGGGATTATTTGTTCCTGTATTAAAAAATATTGATACTATGGACCTAGGCAACTTAAGAGATACTATAAACACTGTTAAATCCCAAGTGCAAGCTCGCACTATCCCACAAGATATGCTACATGGTAACACGATTACATTATCTAACATTGGCACAGTGTCAGGTAAATTTGCTTGTCCTGTTGTAGTTCCACCAACAGTTGCAATAATAGCGATTGGCAGGATGTTTAATACAGTTAAGCTCAATAATAACACCGCTGAGAATCATCGCACTCTTCCTATTTCTTTGACATTTGATCATCGATGTGTAACTGGTGGTGAAGCTGCAAGATTTTTAAAGACATTTATTAGTAATTTAGAAGTATCTGCTCTATCATGATATTTAGAAAAATACAGGATATTCAGCTTGATTAATTTTGCTTTTAACTCATATCTATAAGGGGCGTATATGTTTAATAATTCTAAAAAATATTTACTTACATCTTGCTTAGCCTTTTGTTCTGTCAACAGCACTAACTTATTTGCATTAGCAGAATTGAATCCTACAAGTATTTATAATTTTTTTAATAATAATTTTAGCCTAAGCGGTAATGGTAACTTAACATCTAATTATGTTTGGCGTGGCGTAAGTCAAACTAAAGACTTACCGGCAGCGCAAGCAGGAATAAAACTTAATCATATTTATGGCTTCTATTTAGCATCATCAGGCTCAAATATTAATTACCTTGATCCAAGAGGTAGAACCGCAACAATAGAATTAGATTATTCTATTGGATATAAAGGAAACTACAGCGATTTCAAATATTATGCTGAGGCTTTATATAATGATTATCCTGGCACAAATAAATTAGATTATATGCAGTATACTGCCGGTGCCCAATACAAAATATTACGTGCTACTGTAACTTATGCACCTCGACAATTTGACACTCGTACAAAGGGCACCTATTATACTGGCGGCGTGACTCTGCCACTACATGATTTGAATTCACCTTTATTAAGAGACATGAGCCTAAATGCAGATATAGGACGTTTCCAGTTTGATGGTGGGCCTTATCGCAGACAAGATTACTTTGATTATAAAATATCTCTAAATAAAAAAATAAATAAATTTGATTTTAATTTAGCTTGGACAGATACGAATGGTAAATTTAGAGCCGGCAAACTTGATGATGATAAAATTATTGCGAGTGTGGGCGTAACGGTTTAGAACTTTGATCGAACAGCCTGAGGATCAATTCCTCAGGCTCTGACAGAACCATAGTAGATACCTTCTCTCAGTTCAATAGTTTTTAAAAATTATCAAAATAATTTATAACCTTAGCCAGATTCTCGAAGTTTAATAATTCAAAATCATCAATAATTTGTTCTTGCTCTCCAGCATAAATAATATAACCTTTAGGTGCCCTACCTTCTGTTAGATCTGCAAAATATTTAAGCTCTTTGGTAAAAGAGCGATTAAATGTCGCTGAAGATTTGATTTCAATTGGTACAAAATTATTAGATGATTTTAAAATCAAATCAACTTCATGGCCATTATTATCACGATAATAATATAAATTAGGCTCTATACCCATGTTTAATCTGTTTTTTAGAACCTCTAAGACTATCAAATTTTCAAATAAAGCGCCCCTTAGCGGATCTCGATATATTTGTTCTGGTTTACTAATATCTAATAAATAACAGGCAAGCCCAAGATCAGTAAAATATAGTTTTGGCGATTTAATAACTCTTTTACCAAAATTTTCATGGTATGGTTTAATCTTAAATATTATAAATGAAGCCTCAAGTATTGATAGCCAATTTTGTACTGTATGATGCGACACTCCAAGATCATTCGCAAAACTTGCACTATTAAAGACTTGCCCGATTCGTCCAGCACACAGAATTAAAAACTTTTGAAACAGACTAAGATCTTTAATATTTACTATTTGTCGAACGTCCCTTTCAATATAAGTACTAATATAGTCCCGAAAAAATTTATGCGGTGGAATTTGATTTTTATATATTCGAGGAAATCCTCCATTAAAGATGCGTTCATCTGCCGGTGTTGGATTGAACTCTGGAACTGCCTGTAATTCTGCTAGACTTAGTGGTAATAATTTTAGCATTGCAGTACGACCAGCTAATGATTGCGCCACATGCTGACTCAACGCTAATTGGTGGCTACCGGTTAAGATAAACATACCATTAATTTCTTCAGCATCAACAATACCTTGAATATATGACAATAATTCAGGTTGTCGTTGAATTTCATCGAGAATACATCCTGTTTTAAACCTAGCTAAAAATCCTCTAGGATCCATTTTGGCTAACATTATAGAATCTGGATCTTCTAAGGATATATATGGCTTTTCAGGAAATAACTCTTTAACTAAAGTCGTTTTACCTGACTGTCTAGGACCCAAAATTGTTACAACGGGATATTTTAAAGCCATCTGACGACATTCCTGCTCTAGTTCCCGCGCAATTAACCTCATTTAACCTCCTGATGCTTCTATTTAGTACACGTTCACCGAATAGGAATTCCATACCATCATCCCGAGCTTTTGCGAGGGATCTCAGTAGCTGAAGATTAATTGAGATCCTTCGACTACGCTCAGGATGACAAATATTCGAATAGCTGAACGTTTACTCTACTTATATTGATTATAGCGTTAGTTTATACAATTTGGAAGTTCTAATTCCAAATTGTATAAACTAGTGCCAAATCCTGGCACATATCAACAAGTTACGTGTATGAATCATGGGTACACCACTAAATTCATTCTGACATTATTTGCTTCGCAAAAGGTTCTTTTAATAAATTCAGTGATTGTACAACATTATTACGCACTAAAAACATCATAGCTAATTTTCTACAATCTCATCGTCTGACTGTATGCTATGATTTTTAGATCATCAGACAATACAGCTATTTCACCTTCGTTTTCCTGCAGAACTCTAGGTGACATGTAATTTGCTAACAACTTTTCAAAAGCATCACATAACTCTTCATAAGAGACATCAAGTAGTAAATTATCATCTCGTGACAAAAATTCAATAATCTGTACATTAGCATACTTTATAATTTCTCGTGCCAGTATCAAGACATCAGAAGCTGTAGGTTGACAAACTTTAAGAGTAGATATAGATACATCATACTCATCTATAATATCCCACAGCTGTTCATAGCAACGAGCAATTAAACTACCCCACTCACGAGCAGGATTCCACCTTTTGTCCCAAACACGTAGATAAGAATATTGGATGGATTTCGAAAGTGTCATAGCATGATCAAAAAGATCCACAACAGGCGTCAAATCAACCATGGACTTTTCTATAGCTAATTTGGCAATCATGTTTTTTATTTTCTGCTCTTGCTCAAGATCTTCAATCGGTTGATTAGTTATAAACTTTGCAGCAGCAACTGCGCGCATAGCAACAAAGCGTAATTCGAATACTTCTAATAATCTTCTAACAGGATTACCTAATAGCACGCTTTCAGTCTCGCAATTTTTTTTAAATCGATACCATTGAATATAACGAACTATTGTGGCTGCTGCTTCTATTTTTGTTGGCATAAAATTCCCTATAATGTTACTAAAACATCTTGCTAATTTATAGGAATTAATGGTGTCATAATAGGCTGCTGAGGCGCTTGCACAGGAGGCAGATCATGATAGATCTCAGAATCATCTGGGCCTAAACTTCTTAATTGACGTGGGCCATCCTCTAACAGCTTTTTGTAGTTTTCTGCGGTTGGTGCTAAAGCCTGTGCTTGCTGTTCTGATGCATATTGCTGCTGCAATCTTTTTTGATTATCTCGACTATAATATTCCATTTGTTCTTGGAAGGTCGGGATTTGAGGATCTAGATTAGGTGTCTCATTTACTCGACTACTATCAGATTGTATCTGCGCAAAATCAGGTAACAAATTTTGAGCATAATTTTTTTGTATATAAAATAATGAACCTATAATAATAACAATAATAATCAGCTTTAACGCAAATTTAGTTATTCTCCACGTCAGCTTCAAGAATATAATCCCTATTACTATTAGGACTATCATCATTAGATTGGACATCTGTACCTTCCTGGTTATCAATTTTTAATTTTTTAGATGCTTTAGCACCCAATTCTTTAATTTTTTCTGCTCGACTTATAATATTACCGCGACCAAGCGATAACTTATTCAACGCCGTATGATAGGCTTCATCAGCTTTACCTATTGACTGTCCTATTTTTGCTAAGTCATCAGTAAATGCGACAAACTTATCGTATAGTAGACCTGACTCTCTTGCTATTAAAATAGCATTTTTATTTTGTTTTTCAAATAACCATACACTGGCCACTGTTTTGAGCGTAGCTAGCAATGTCGTTGGGCTAGTGATAATAATTTTTTGATTCCAAGCTTGCATCAATAAATCTGGCATCACTTGCAAAGCCATAGAAAAGGCACCTTCTATAGGTAAAAATAAAATAACAAAATCTGGCGTAATTAATTGTTCATTAGTTTGATATTGTTTACTGCTTAAATTAGCAATATGATTTTGAATAGACTTAATAAATAAATTCAAATAGGTTTCTGCCTGACTTACCCCATCAGTCGACTTAGCTAGTTGCGCATTATTCGCTTCAATATATTTTTCATAATGCGTCAAGCTAACTTTAGCATCTATAACAATATGTTTATTATCAGGCAAATTAACAATGACATCTGGACGTAAATTTTTATTATCGATAGACTTTAATTGTAAATCTCTGCCTTGCAGGATATATTCCTCACCTTCTCTTAATCCCGAGCTTTCTAGAATTTTTTCGAGAATAACCTCGCCCCACATGCCTTGGCTTTTGACATTGCCTTTTAGGGCATTAGTTAAATTTTCAGTCTCACGCGCCATATTTGAATTATTAATAATTAATTTACTAATCTCATTTTTAAGTGAAAAGATCTCACGTGTTTCTTCACTATGGTTACGCTCAACTTTTTGGGTAAATTCTGTAATTTTTTCTTTTAGTGGTTGTAGTAGATTAGTAATATTATTTTTAGTTTCACGCTCTAATATTTGTGCTTTGTCATTTAGAAGCTGATTCGTAAAGTTTTCAAACTGTAATTTTAATTTCTGTTCAGACTGTCTAATATTTTCTTTAGTATCGTTATATTGTTGTTTTAAAAATTCATTTTGCGATGTAAGCAAAGCATTCTCTTTTTCGAGGCCAATAATATTATTATTAAGACTTTTAATAGTAGAAAGAAAATTAAAAATTATGAATATTATGCCTAAACATAAACCTGCCAATAAAAGACCAAACATTATTGCTTATCCTATAGTATTAAATTTCTGCTTGAATAGTTATATGCTTAATTAAAAACTTTTCTGCCAAACCCTGCTCTGCCGCTTTGAGTATCTGTGGCCAAGCATTCAAATCGCTTATTCTGACATGAGCACTCAAAGCAATATAGCCAGTAGATAAATTCCAGATATGTAGATCACTTACATGATTTATTTTATCTAAACTTTTTAAGAAATTATTCACTTCATTTAAATCTATATGTTCCGGCACGCCTTCCATTAATACTAAAAAACTTTCTCTTAATAGTCTATAAACTGATGTTAAAACGATCCCGCATATAACCACAGATAAAATAGGATCTATAGGCATCCACCCTGTAACATAAATAATGGCACCCGCTAAGATAGCAGCTACAGATCCTAAAAGATCACCAATTACATGCACCAATGCAGCCCTAGTATTTAAATTTGCATGTCCGTGACCATGATCTGACTTAGATAACATATAGGCAACTAATATATTTATAAATAATCCTATGGTTGCAACAATAAACACACTACCACCATCCACAACCGTATGCTGTTTGATCCTAATGATTGCCTCGTAAATAATCCAGAAAATAACTATCAGCATAAATAGTGCATTGACTAGTGCAGTTATTACTTCTATACGAGCTAATCCATAAGTATGCGTTTCTGATGGTGGCTTATGCATATACTTACCTGCAAGCCAGGCTAATAATAAAGCCACGGCATCGGTAATCATATGTCCTGCGTCACTTATCAAAGCTAGCGATCCAGACATATAGCCGACAGATGCTTCTACCAATGCATAAGAAATAGTTAATACTAAAGCTATAGTTAAAGCTCGTTGATCGCGCTCGCCTTCGTGCTTAAAGTCGTGGTGGCAACTATTATTCATGGTTTGATATCCAATTGAATAAATTTTCAAGTTCATTGTAAAAATTAGCAGATGGATGGAAATTTAGCTCCTGCCTAGCTAAATCTATATTAGCACAAGAATGCTTAATATCACCCTTAATAAAATCCTGATATACCGGCGGATGTGAATATTTAATATTATATTTTTTAGCAATCGTCATCATTGAATCATATAGCGCTTTGAGACTTAGTTCTTGCCCCATCCCGACATTGAAGACCGTACTATTTATTTTATTATTATTTTTATCATCATAATATAAATTAAAACACGCTAAAATATTAATTTTAACAACTTCATCTACACCACAAAAATCTCGAGTCGTCGTTCCATCGCCGTAAATATATAAAGGCCTATTATTGATTATTTGATTCATCCACTTAGGGATTACTGCTGCGTAAGCACCGTTCGGGTCCTGTCTTTTACCGTATATATTAAAATACCTAAACCCTACAGTAGGCATACCAAAATAAGTAGTATATTGCCTGGCCAATAGTTCATTAGTATATTTTGTCGTAGCGTATGGCGATAAAGAATTGCCAATATTTGCTTCAACTTTGACTAAATCATTGTTATCTCCATAAACTGCACTCGAACTAGCGTAAATAAAAGCTTTAACCTTGTGATTCTTGGCGAGATCTAAAATATTAACAAATCCATTAATGTTTACTTCACAAGCAAGCTTTGGCTTTTCAATCGATAATGGCACCGAAGCCAAAGCTGCGTGATGTAACACAAAGTCTATTTTATGGCTGGCAAATATTTCTGCACATTGCTCGTTATCTACAATATCAGCCTCATAAAAAGAGAAATTGTTGGTATTAAGTGACCGTATGTCAGCTATATTTTCTTTTTTACCGGTGAAGAAATTATCTAAGCCTATAACTTTTTGATTTAAAGCTAATAACTGCTCTGATATATTTGAACCAATAAATCCGGCGGCTCCGGTGATTAGCCAAGTATATTGGTTATCAATCAAGTGTTCTTTAATCTGCTCAAAGCTCATTAATTTCATCAGTCAACCTAGATTTAAGTAGTGCCGAAAAGTCTGGATTATCATTGTAACAACGTAATATTCTATTGATGTCTTTATTGTGCTGAGACTTAAAAAATAACTTAGTCTTATATCTTTGCATAGAATCCATATCTATAACTGTTAATTGCTCAGCATTGTTGTCAATTACAGCTAAATTATTATTTTTGAAATCACGATGCGCAAGCTTTAAAAACTTTAGCTTATTTAATAACTGCTGAATTTTCGTCGCAATAGCTTGATCAGCATACTCAGGATTGACGTAATCACTCTGAGTTTTTTGAGTTTTTTCAAATTTTTCAAGATTCAAAAGACTCGTAAAACCCTCATCAAACTTCATAATATAATAACTATCTTGTACCAAGCCATACTTTTTAGTTATAAAATACCCCAAAGGACTCGGGGTCGCAATATTAACGTGCTCTAGTAAATTAGCATAACACCAAGAATTAATTGCACGCGGGCGTTTGAACATTGCTTTAATAGTTGCGCTAATTTGATGCACAAAACTTTTCTTTATATATTTTTTTACAACAAATTTATTGCCCTGATATTCAACTAAATAGACATGAGCTGTATTACCTTGTTTCAAAATAGCTAGCTGGTGCTTAGCGATAAACTGCTCTGGATTTTCGATAAACAAATTCAGACAATCACAATATAAGCGCTTTATTACGCCATCAATTTTATATATTTTATTATTAGCAGAACTAAAACTATCATGAATAACTTTAAACTGTGTATTTTCTGCCTGAGTCTTAGCCAAAAAGTTTTTTAAACGATGATCTAATAACTTATGTGCTTTTTTATGAATATATTTTATTGTTTTTAATATATTCTTACCATTAGCGCTAGTAATATTTGGAATCAAACAGGACAAATAATCATCAATATAGTCATACCATTCTTGACAATAATTCATATCTAGCTGCGCTAAGAACATAGCAAAATTATCTAAAGCCTGCTTATTTACTAAATACCCGGTTTTAGCATATAAACTTTCAACGTCTAAATAATACACTTTTTTGTTGCTCACAATAAAGTTATTTAAGTGTAGATCTTGTTGGTAAATATATTTTTTATGTAATTTAGCAATCGCTGCAATAAATAGCTTATTGTTTTGTGCTGACTCTGCTGGCAAGGCATCAGGTTTGATAAATTCAAAGATTACATACGCAAGTTCGTTTGCCACATCTTTACTATTTGATAAAATTTTAGGTGTTAACAACCTGTTTCTCATCAATAGCTCATAATTTTTGAGCAACAAATCATAATCTTTATTATATTTTTTAGTATTGATAAACAACTTAATGACAACATCAATATTACATGCCAAGCTTTGCGCCTGAAAAACAATACGCCTATTCGGCAAAACACGTAAAACTTTAGTAACTTTAAACTTCCCCTCAGGAAGATTAATAATAAAATCAGAATAAGCACCTAGTGCGGGGTTCAAATAATTATTTACAATATTATTTACTAGCAGATAGGCTTTCAATTGATCTATATTGACTATTAACGTGTTATCTTTTGCCTCTTGATTATTCTTAGTCTGCGCAATATCATGCATCTGGATATCTTGACTCATAATCTACTAACCTTTTTCCCTTAGTTTTTTTGCTTTAGTTGCTACTTTTTTCCAAAAGCTTATATAATTACGATAATCTATTGAAATACTGTTGTTACTGTTATTACCGTTATCTCTAGAATAATATTTAACAAATCTTAAATAATCTGTTTTAGTGAAGTTATAGTTACGTATTGAAAATAATAAACCACTTAAATCTTTTATAATATATCTTGTTGGCGTTTTACAACGTATTTGCATTCTATGTAGATCTATTAGATAAAGATGTTCGACAAAATTAACCGCCAAATCAGGATTCTCAGTGTCTTGCTCTTGAGACAACTTAAGCAAATAATGACAAGCATAATAATCACGATGATTAAGCCCATTATCGTGTAACAGCCTGGTCGTTTCAGCAATAAATTTAATCAAGATTCTTTTTAGCTTAAAATAATCCGGAGTATTTAATTTTGATTCTAATAGCTTATCTAAACTCAAGTTTGGTTCTATCGCTTCTGTAATCAAAAAACTATAATTATTAAACTCACCAAACCCTGCCAGCTCTAACGTATTTATCTTTAACTTTTGTACTGCGCTTATAGCTCGCTGCTCATCTAAAGCATTAGATACTGGCCATTTAAAGCTTAATAAATTTTTTATAACTTCTTTTAAACTCAACGGCTGATGTGTTTTGATAAAATAATTTTTATCTAGATATACTTTTATCGTTTTACGGGATTTAACCTGACGATATACCTCACCTGAAAGATTTATTAAATAATCAAAAATTTTTTGCTGAGCGCGTTCATCCAGATTATTTTGATCTATATTCAAAATATTATAAATATAATCTGTTAGATTTGGTTTTAAAAATAATTTATTCACTGACATTCTAGCAACTCTAATATTTTATTATCACTATTATAGATATCAGCAGTATTACGATATAACAGCCCATTATGCTGCATTATTAATTTTAAATCTTTATCCTGAAGCAGTTTATAACAATCAAGATTAAAAACCTGTTGATCAAATGGCTCTGCTATAACCATACCACAACTTGACTTATTCACATGCTCAGCATAGCCACAAACACCGCTAGCGATAACTGGCAATCCCATAATAATACTCTCTAAGATGACCGTACCCGTGTTTTCTCGATAAGCAGGATGCAACAACAAATCTGCTACAGACATAAATTTTGGTATATCATCTCGACCTGGAAAAATTTTAACTTGTTCAACAATGTTTAATTTTCTTGCTAAGTTTAAAAAAGGCTTAGGATCATCTTGCCCGATGACAATCAAATTAGCAGAAATATTTTTGTCTTTTAAATATTTGAGCAAATAAATACTACGGTCTACACCTTTTGTTCTAAACCCAGAACCCACCATAAGCAACCAAGGCTGAGCATAACCTATAGATAACTCTTCGCTCAGTTCTTTTTTTATTTTCTGTTTTAATTCAGCATCAACAACAGGTTCAAAACGAGCTTTATTAATATTTGGCGGCAATAAATAACATAAGTTATCAGCTGTTTGATAATATTCTTGATAATTGATTCTTTCTTGGTCTGACAAAAATAATATTTTAGTTTTTTGATTAGCAAATACAGAATATTCTAAGTATTTATATTTACGAAATCTTGCTGTTAACTTATAAAACAATTTAACTAATTTAGTTTTTTGCGAATCTACTTTAGCCACATAACAACTATCTGCACAATAGTACAAATCTAAACCAGATATCTTATTAAAACCAAAAGTTAAATCATATTTTTTCTGTAATAATATAGTCTGTAATTTTTTACTAAAGCTTAATGCTTTATTATGATTGGTTAAATAAGGCGGAACATTAACAATATTGATATTTAACTCTTCTAAGTCCGGTTTATCTCCTGACCAGTGCATTGTATAAACATCTACCTGGTGCCCCTTTGCCATACAAAGTTTGGCAATCCGCAGAAAGTCTCTTTGCAGGCCGCCGTAAGGAAAATATTCAAATAAACAAAATGCTAATTTCACAGAATTAATAGTTAACTGTTAGTATTTAGAACATATCTTGCGCTACAATAAGGACAGATTGCTTCACCTGTCTCTTCTATAGGAAGATAAACTTTAGGGTGTAATTTCCAGTCGTCAGGATTAGATAGATGCATCGGGCAGCTAAGCGGCAAGTCATTAGCCGAGACTAAGTAATAGGCAGTCGCAACAGGCTTATTATTTTTCTTAACTATCATATAGTTGTCCTTTTTTGATAACCACAGGGCAATACTCTTAATTATTTTAGAATATTATATCATAAAATAGTAATTCGGCATTGTTCTGTTGATTGGATGTGCTATGCAAGCTGTGATATTTCTAGATAGGCTACCGTGATGTCGCTAGACAGACTACTGTGATGTTCCGCCATGCCCGGCGCACACAAAAAACCCCGCATGCGCGGGGTCTTTGTGAGCAGTCCAAGAGAACTAGCAGTATTACATCATACCGCCCATTCCGCCCATTCCACCCATGCCGCCCATACCAGCGCCCATGCCGCCAGCAGCATCTTCGTCTTTATCTTTAACTTTAGCTACCATAGCTTCAGTTGTAATCATAAGACCAGCAATAGAAGCTGCATTTTGTAAAGATGTACGAACAACTTTAGCTGGGTCAATAATACCAAACTCAACCATATCGCCGTATTCATCAGTCGCCGCATTAAAGCCAAAGTTACCTTTGTTATTTAATACTTTATCAAATACTACTGAAGGCTCACCACCGGCATTCGCAACAATTGTACGTAATGGCGCTTGGATAGCTAAACGAACAATGTTAATACCAACGTTTTGATCATCATTAGCACCAGTTAGGCCTTTAGTTGCTTGGAAAGCACGCACTAAAGCAACACCACCACCAGGCACCACGCCTTCAGCAACAGCAGCACGGGTAGCATGTAAAGCATCATCAACACGAGCTTTCTTTTCTTTCATTTCTACTTCAGTTGCAGCACCTACTTTAATTACAGCTACACCGCCAGCTAATTTAGCTACGCGTTCTTGTAATTTTTCACGATCGTAATCAGAAGTAGTTTCTTCGATTTGCGTTCTGATTTGCTGAACACGAGTTTCAATCTTAGTACCATCACCGATACCATCAACAATTGTAGTGTTTTCTTTAGTAACCATCACACGCTTAGCACTACCCAAATCTTCAATAGTTGCATTTTCTAAGCTCAAGCCTACTTCTTCAGAAATTACAGTAGCTTTGGTTAAAACAGCGATATCTTCTAACATTGCTTTACGACGATCGCCAAAACCAGGAGCTTTTACTGCACATACTTTTACGATACCACGAATAGAGTTAACAACTAAAGTAGCTAACGCTTCGCCTTCAACGTCTTCAGCAATAATAAATAATGGTCTGCCAGATTTAGCAACTGCTTCCAGAACAGGTAACATTTCACGAATATTAGAGATTTTTTTGTCAACAACTAATATATATGGGTTATCAAGTTCACAGCTCATGTTTTGTTGGTTATTAATGAAGTATGGTGATAAGTAACCACGATCAAACTGCATACCTTCAACCACGTCTAATAATGTTTCTAGACCTGAACCGTCTTCAACAGTGATAACACCTTCTTTACCAACTTTGTCCATTGCTTTAGCAATGATGTCGCCGATTTCGTTATCAGAATTTGCAGAAATAGTACCTACTTGTGCAATTGATTTACTATCGTTACAAGGAACAGAAAGATTTTTTAGTTCACTAACGATTGCAACAACTGCTTTATCGATACCACGCTTAAGATCCATTGGGTTCATGCCAGCAGCAACAGCTTTCATACCTTCTTTTAAAATAGCATGCGTTAGAACAGTTGCAGTAGTTGTACCATCACCAGCTAAATCAGCTGTTTGTGAAGCAACTTCTTTAACCATCTGTGCACCCATGTTTTCAAATACACATGGTAAATCATCGATTTCTTTTGCTACAGAGACGCCGTCTTTAGTAATAGTTGGTGCGCCATAAGATTTTTGTAAAGCAACGTTACGACCTTTTGGTCCTAGAGTTACGCTAACTGCACTTGCTAAAGTGTTTACGCCTTTGAGTAACTTTTCGCGAGCGTCTACTGAAAATTTAATTTCTTTTGCCATAATTTTTTACCTACTTTTTATAAAATTATAAAATTTTTAATTCTGTTCAGACTATGAGCCATAGTTAAGCTAATTAAGCTTCAACCACACCCATAATGTCTTCTTCTCTCATCACTAAAAGTTCTTGGTCATTAACTTTAACTTCTGTACCAGAGTATTTGCCGAATAAAACAACATCACCAACTTTAACGTCTAAGTTACGAACTTCGCCGTTTTCTAGGATTTTGCCTTTACCAACAGCTAGAACTTTACCACGTACTGGTTTTTCTTTAGCTGTTCCTGGAAGAACAATACCGCCAGCTGTTTTTTCTTCTTCTGCCACGCGTTCAATGATAACACGGTCATGTAGTGGACGAATTTTAGCTATGTTAGCCATGAGTTACTCCTATTTTTGATTATCTATAACTTATTATGTTTTAAGAACATTTATCTGTTGATTGGAAGTTGGGGATGATAAAACCAAATTCAAGTGGTTATATCTTATTTTTTATTAATTTGTTTTATATCATAAATAACATACTATATATATCTATACATATATATGTTATCTAGCAACCAATCATAAGCCATTGATAAGCCTGCAGACTTACTCACTAAGTTACCCCCTGAGCTGCCTTTCAAGGGTTTGTGTGCTATAATTTGCTAAAGAATTATTAGGATACTGAGGTCAAAATGCCTGACTTTAAAATAAACGATGAGTATAGCCCTTTCGCTGCCATCGAGCTTACAAAACAAGTAGTCAAAAAAACAAAAGAATTGACTGATACAAAGTCAAAAGATGCAAAAGCTGCTGATACCTTAGCAGCCGTTAAAGAAAAACACAAAAATATCCTCAAATATTTAGGGTATAATGAAAATGTTTTTGAGGACGAAGAACAATCCATCCAAAAGAGAGTCGCTGCGCACAAAGAAAAGAAGAAGAATGCAAAACAGGAAATAAAAGCTGATGATGAAGAAAAACTAGCTTTAGCGGAAACGCTAGCAGCTATCGCACAAGTCCTCATGGCAAATTGGAGCAGTAAGAGCGCCAGTGAAAAACAGGCTGCATTAGATCAAATTGCGGCATTGAAAGCCCAAATCGGGGATATCTCCATTATAGCTTCCGATGAAATAAAAGAAGAGCTTGAAGGGATCGCAGCGGGCGTTGATGATGAGTTGAAAAACCTAGCCGAGGATACTGATGAATTTGAGGTTGCCTCTTCTGCTATGGAAGACGACGAAGATAACGACTATAACTCTTCTATGGGAAGCATCACAGACGAGAATAAAGTTACTCCTTTAGATAAGCCTGATGCACAGTACACTTTATACTCAGATACTACTGGCGTTAGAATGGGTGTCAGAGTTAAAGATGGCAAAACCAAAATTAGAATTCCTCTTACTGAAGGCCTTACCCAGGATGAAAAAGTCAAGCTCGCAAAAAGCTTTGTTGAAGCTGCATTATTAGAGGGCGCTTACAAACTAGAAAACGGCGTCCCTACATTCACCTTAACCACTCAAGACCCACAATTTAGGGAAGCTGTAAAAGCACAGATCGAATTATTAGGTTATACTTGTAAACTTCCAAAAGGGCATGAGATTCCTGAAGGCAAGATCACAAAAGAAGTTCGTAAGTACAATGAAGAAGTACTTAGTGAACACATGCCAGCTCACACTTTTACTGATGAGAAAGAAAAGAAAAAGTATCTTGCCAATCGCCCTGCTACTGATTTTCAGTTTGCTTTGTTTAACTCGCTCGTAACCCCTAAGACTGAAAAAAGAGCCGAAGCCGACCTGAAAGCTGCTGCTCCTTCTTCACTTTTTAAATACGTATATCATAATAGGGCTGAAGCAGGAGCATTAAGAGTAGCCAAACTCAGAAGTGGTAGTCTCACTAACCCTGTCCCCCCAGCTGATATAGCTGAAGCCGCAGAATCAGTCAAACAAGGTTTTGCAACTTCTAATTACCCTGGCACTATTGAAAGGTTAAACCAAGAATTATTGAACTCCCTAAAGAGCTTTGGGGTTAATGATGAAATTATTAAGCAATTGCAGAAAGAATTAGACCAAGATAGTAAAGACAATAAAATTAAACGACTCACAGTTGATGATTTAAAAAGGGATTTTAAGATTGATAAAACAGACATTAAAATTAATGATGCAGTGATTAAGGCCGTGCAAGAAAGGCAAGAAAGACCAGTTACATTGGATCAATTAGCAAGATTCGGTATCGATAAAGCAAATGCTGTTTCAAAAAAACCAAGACAAGCACCAACCCAAGGATAAGGGAATATTATGGCTGAAGATAATAAAAAAAATAATGATCCAAAAGCCGGATTGCCAAATAAACAACAATTAGTATATATGCTTCAGCGCTATACGAATATTCAATTAGTCCCTATTGATAACGGGCAAGATCCGATTAGCATTAGCTCTGAAAGTGCTCAGTTTAAAAAACCTATTTTTATTGATACTGACCTGGGTAAAATGACCAAAAAGATTGAAATGGCTATGCAGCATCAGGCAGCCTTTCCGCAAAACAATGGCGAAAATAATCCTTCAAGAATCATAGTTGAAGGCAATATGAGCCTGGTCAAAAAAGCTATTGATGCTCATGTTAAATCTTTAGGTGATGATCCTTATAATCCTAAACAAGCTTATGATCGACCACTGAGTTTGATGGAGGGAAATAATATTCCTGAATATGAAGCTTTTGATTTGCCGGATGATATAGGGGCGAGTGACGCAAAAGATTAACACAGATCTTGTGTAGGGGCGAACGGCGTTTGCCCTCTTGACGAATCGTGATCATTATTTTCTAATAGAATATTATTCGTCCTCAACGAAAATTATTAATCTGTGATGAAATCATGATCTGAAATATATTATAGATAGGGCGAACGCCGTTCGCCCCTACATAACATCTCAGAATTTAAAGAGAATTTTAAATGAACGCAAAATTAAATAAATTAATTAAATTTTTCTCCCTCCTTACACTATTCGCAACTATTAATATAAACACAGCCCTAGCCCAAGATAACTTTGCTAGTTTCAAATCATCTGTTTCTCTCGCACAAAGCGAACACCCAACCGTTGAGCAAGCTTTTACAATCAATGCTTTTATTAAAAATAATAAAGAAATCCAAGTATTATTCGAAGCAATTCCCAATACTTATATTTATGCCAATTCTCTTAAGTTTAAAGTTAATAATGCTAATATTAAATTATCTAAAGAACAACTACCCGAAGGAGAAATGATCAACGACGACCATTATGGTAAAACCAAAGTTTTTTCTGATAATTTTGAGATTATTGTGCCTTATCAAACATCAGCACAAGAAAAATTTAATTTTATAATCGAATACCAAGGATGCCTAAAAGATATTCTATGCTATCCGCCAAGAAAAATTGATTTTGATTTAATTGCACTTGCCAGTAATAATACCACTGCTGCTAAACAACCATTAGCAATTTCAAAAAATACTGATACTACGCCTGCACCAAAAGCTATCTCATCAATTGCTGATCAAAACAAAGCTGTTGACTTATTAAATCATGCTAAAGTCTGGCAAATAGTCTTAGGTTTTATTGTCTTTGGTTTACTGTTAAGCCTAACCCCTTGCGTCTTACCTATGGTGCCGATTATTTCTGGAATTATTGCCGGTCACAAGCACAAGATAACTAAAAAACATGCTTTCCTACTATCTTTAGTTTATGTTTTAAGCATGTCTTTTACTTACATGCTTGCAGGCATCCTAGTTGCTGCCGCTGGTTTAAACTTAATTAGTAATTTACAACATCCTATTGTTATTATTATTGTCAGTATTTTATTTATTATTTTAGCAATCGCATCTTTTGAATTAGTTGAACTCAAATGGCCTAATTTTATCAGACAAAAATTAACAGCAACAGAACGCAATCAAAAAGGCGGTACTTATTTTGGTGTTGCGATGATGGGTGTTTTATCTGCTTTAATCATGTCACCATGCGCAACTGCTCCACTTGCTGGTGCTCTATTATATATCTCTTCTACGGGTAATATTATGTTGGGCGGTGTTGCTTTATTTTGTATGGGCTTTGCTATGGGCATGCCTGTGTTATTGTTTGGTACGTCTGCAGGTCATTGGTTACCAAAAGCAGGACCTTGGATGCGCGAAATAAATATTTTCTTCGGCGTCGTCTTTTTAGGACTAGCTATTTATCTTTTATCAAGATTAATCCCCGGACCAGTAGTTTTACTCCTATGGTCATTTTTATTAATTTTTTACTCTGTACATTTGGGTTTACTAGAGCCTGCTAAGCATGAATGGCAAAAATTCCAAAAAGCCCTTGCACTAATTATGACTATTTATGGCTGCTTATTATTGGCCGGTGCAACGCAAAACAATAATAATGTATTTCATCCGCTTGGATATAATATTAGTTATAATAATGGCAGCTGTTCAAATTCTGAAGGCAAGTCTCCTGCATTAGCTTTTACTAAAATTAAATCTACAGCCGATCTGACCAAAAATCTTATACAAGCAAAAGCTGATAAACAATTTACCATGTTAACCTTTTCAGCAGACTGGTGCGTGTCTTGTCGAAATATAGAACAAAATGTCTTCACAGATCCAAAGATTCAAAGCATTTTAGCTAAGTTTAAAAGATTAGAAGTTGATATTACGGATTACTCTGAACAAGATAAAAAATTAATGACCGATTTAGTTGTATTTAACCCTCCAACTATTATATTCTACGACAAGTCTGGAAATGAAATTGTCAGCAAAAGAATCACTAGTGAAGTCGATGCCGAGGACTTTTATCAGCTTTTAGAGACTCTCAAGCCTTGAGAGTTTGCATTATATTGACACCTAGATTTTACTCAAATTGTCACCAACTTACGCAAACGTGCTGCTATCTGCTATTATCTAGATAATAAATCTAGACATCTGTTGATTAATACGGCAAAATACCTTCAAAATACAAAATAATAGAAATTATATATAATTTATACAATTATGGATATAAGAAAAGTAAAGAAGTTGATTGAATTACTTGATGAGTCTGGCGTTGCTGAGATTGAAATCAAAGAAGGCGAAGAATCAGTCAGAATAAGCCGATATAGCCCTAGTAATACTAGCTATATTCCACCTAGTCCAGCACAACACATTACAGTATCGAGTCAGGCGCCCGCTCAACACCTAGCTGCTCCGGTCGCAACCCCTGTAACTGAAAATAAGCCCTCTGCACCAGTACATACGGGTCATGAAATCACTTCTCCTATGGTCGGGACTTTTTACCGATCCTCTACTCCTGAAGCTAAAGCTTTTGTTGAATTGGGTAGCACAGTAAGCGCTGGCGATACTTTATGTATCATCGAAGCAATGAAGATGTTTAACCAAATTGAAGCAGACACTTCAGGGACTATTAAAAAGATCTTAGTTGACAATGGTTCTCCAGTCGAATTTGGCCAAGTATTATTTGTAATTGAGTAATCATCTCATCATTAGTAGGATTAGTTCCATGTTTGATAAAGTCGTTATAGCAAATCGTGGTGAAATCGCTTTACGGGTGTTACGCGCATGTCATGAAATGGGCATCAAAACTGTAGCGGTGCATTCTACCGCTGATCAAGATTTATTGCATGTACGTTTAGCTGATGAAACTGTCTGTATAGGACCTGCACAGTCTAATAATAGTTATTTGAATATTCCAGCCATTATCAGCGCTGCTGAAATCACTGATGCAGTTGCTATTCACCCAGGTTATGGCTTCTTATCAGAAAATGCTGACTTTGCCGAGCGCGTAGAAAATAGCGGCTTTGTATTTATTGGCCCACGCCCCGAAACGATTAGACTTATGGGCGATAAAGTAAATGCTATTAATGCTATGAAGAAAGCAGGTATCCCTTGTGTACCTGGATCAGATGGCCCGATTGGTACTGATTTGGACGAAAATCTAAAGATAGCCCAACGCATTGGTTATCCTATTATTATTAAAGCATCCGGCGGCGGTGGTGGCCGCGGTATGCGTATAGTCCATAGTGAAGCTGCTTTATCTAATGCTATATCACTTACACGCGCTGAAGCCAAAGCTGCTTTTGGCAATGATCGTCTCTATATGGAAAAGTTTTTAGACAATCCTCGCCATATAGAGTTCCAAGTTTTAGCAGACTCGCACGGCAATGCTGTTCACTTAGGTGAACGAGATTGTTCTTTACAACGACGTCATCAAAAAGTTGTCGAAGAAGCTCCTGCTCCAGGGATTACTGTTGAACAACGTGAACGCTTAGGCGCTATCTGCGTTAAGGCTTGCCAAGAAATTAATTACCGCGGTGCAGGAACTTTCGAGTTTTTATACCAAGATAATAATTTTTATTTTATCGAAATGAACACGCGCGTCCAAGTAGAACATCCAGTTACTGAAATGATCACAGGTATTGATATTGTTAAAGAGCAAATCAAAATTGCTGCTGGTGAAAAATTATCTTTTACACAACAAGATATTAAAATTACCGGACATGCTATTGAATGTCGTGTCAATGCTGAAGATCCGGTTAGTTTTATGCCATGCCCAGGTTTAGTAAAATTATTTCACCCACCTGGCGGTCCGGGAATTCGTGTTGACTCGCACTTATATAGCAGTTATAAAGTACCGCCGTATTATGATTCATTAATAGCTAAAATTATTGCCTACAGCAATACTCGCCGAGGTGCAATAGCTCGCATGTCGAATGCTTTTGATGAAATTATTATTGATGGCATTAAAACCAATATTCCTTTGCATCAAAATATTCTACAAGACAGTAATTTCAAACAAGGTGGTTTTAATATTCACTATTTGGAACACAAACTGGAAAAACAAAACAAATAATCAAGAAGATAATGAAAACAAACTCCCCTAATTCAACAAGTACAGAAAATAATATTACTACTTGGCAGCAGCTTACTATAACAACGCAACGCAGCTTCAGTGATGATGTTAATAATTGGCTGCAACTTAAAGGGGCAATAAGTATTACAATTATAGATAATGGTGACCAGCCTATTTATGAGCCTGGAGTCAATGAAACCCCGCTATGGCACAATATTAAGATTTCAGCTATCTTTGATCAAAAAGTTAATATTTATAATTTAATTAATCAGTTAAATTATGATTTTTCTAGCGATGTTATTGAGCATTATGAACATGAACTAGTAACTTATGATATCGAGAAATGCAAAACTGACTATACTTTTGATCCTGTTTGCTTTGCTAATAAATTATGGTTGTACCCTTACAATCAATTCCCGGCAGCTTCCCAAAATCGTTGTTTTTTAAATCTTGAACCTGGTTTAGCTTTCGGCTCTGGTGAGCATCCCACTACATCTTTATGTCTTGAGTGGTTAGCCAAAAACATAACCCCTAGTCAGCACGCCACGCTTCTTGATTACGGTTGTGGCTCAGGAATACTAGCAATTGCTGCAATAAAACTTGGCATTGCGCGTGCTTTGGCTGTTGATAATGATCCACAAGCTATACTAGCAACAACTGAAAATGCTAGACGTAACAATATTCTTGATCAAGTATCCGTTTATTTGCCTAATGAACTACCTTATCTTGAGGTTGATTATATTGTCGCTAATATTTTAGCAAATCCACTAATTGAATTATCATCAATGATCGTGAATCACTTAAAACCAAGAGGTAAACTTATACTCTCTGGAGTTTTATATGAACAAACGGATGAAGTAGCGTTGGCATATATGAATTGTGGCATCACACTTACCGAAATAACCCGTAAAGGTGCATGGGTTAGAATTGTTGGCGAGAAATAGCGACTACTCAATGTCTGGCAATATAATTTTACAAACACTATAATTAAATTGAGATATTGATTACATAATAAGATCACGGTAAGGATCGAATGGACCAAGCACCAAGTAACTTAAACTATATATCCTGTCCTAGCTGCCTTACATTGTTCAAGCCTAAAGCTAATAAAAACGCTCATGCTGAACAAATGTGTAAATGCGTCTGTTGTGGTCATTTATTTAAACTTTCCGACACTAAAAACGAAACCTCTCAGCAATATAAACAACCTAATTTAAAATACCAAGCTAATTTACCCAAACCTCAGGGACACGCGTTTTCTAATAAAGCTCGTCCGTACAATAACCAGCTTAAACGCACCGCTCCAGCAGTGGCGACCACCAGTTATCTTAAATATTATAAATTCAAATCTAGAATGTTATTGCTGCTCTGGATACTCATGCCATTATTCTTTTTAGATTTAATTGTTTCAACTATTACACAATACAAAGATGACATTGCGCAAAATTATAGATGGCGCAGCTCGATCCAGAAATTTTGTAATTTGACTAATTGTAAATTAGCTCCTTACAACAATCTTAAATATATTGTTATTGAAGATAATGCCTTAGTAGCTGCTGAGAATAAACAAGATGCTATTCAATTGCATGCGATGTTAAATAATACAGCAAAGTATGATCAAAAATTTCCTGATCTAAAAATTAACTTTTCAGATGCAAATGGTAAACTCATTACTCAGAAAAAAATTCCCGCGAGTGAATATATGAAAAATAACAATCTTGATGAAACCAGTCTGTTTTCTAAAAATAGTAAACAATATATTTCTATATTACTTGATGATCCTGGTGCAGCTGCAGTAAATTATGACATTGATTTAACTAGTTAAGATTTATTTTTAATACTTCGCTTTTATGACCACTTATGATTAGCTATAATATGCCTATTAATATGTAAGTGTTCAGCTTACATATAATGAATAGAGTGATCTTCCCCTGAAAGGGAAGATCCTTCGCTCGCTATCTGTATAGTGAACACTTACATTAATATTAATTAGCTGACATCAAAGATTTAAATCAAAATGACTAACGATATATCCGAAAAAGCAACTCTCGCCGAGTACGTAACTATAGTCTTAGAAAATTATTTTAATAATCTTGATGGCCAACTGACGACTAATCTCTATAATATGGTTCTATCCCAGGTGGAAAAACCCCTGTTAGAAACAGTGTTGCAAAAAACTAACAACAATCAAACTATAACTGCAAATATACTTGGTCTTAGCCGCGGGACATTACGCAAAAAAATGCAACAATATGAACTACTTTAAATTATCCTTCTGATAAATCTCCAGACTTTTACTTTTGTATAAATCTTTATCTGTAATTCTTAGCCAATTCTCGTAATTACTATGGTTAAAATTAACTGCTGATATACCAGTTGAAACAGCATAAGTAATAATGTTATTTTCATAATAAATCTTTCTAGCTGCAATTATTTGTTTAACTCTGTCAGCAAACTTTTGCGCAGCTTCCAAGTTAGTTTCCGGCATCACTAAAATAAATTCATCACCACCATACCTGCCTAAGATATCAGTGTTACGAGCTTCAGTTTTAATAGTAGCAACTAAATCTAAAATAACTTTATCACCTGCCAAGTGACCATATAAATCATTTATAGCTTTAAATTTATTGATATCAAACATCACTAAGCTAGCTACGCGCTGATAACGCTGACAACGACTAAATTCTTTAGCAATAATATTCTGTATCTGGGAATGATTGTAAACGCCGGTCATGGCATCACGTTTGCGCATATTATCAATCTTAAATAGTAATTTACCCATCTCATAAGTTAGTACTGATGCGATTAATAAAAAAACTGAATTAAGGCCAAATAGCAAAGCAGTTAATATTACATTGTAGTAATCTATTTTGAAAATTAAAAATAATGAATAAAGGGAATAACCTAAAATAAATAAAATAGCCACGATTATATTTAGATAAATGAAATTAAGATTCCTGCGGTTTTTCACCGAATTAATTTCATGACGAATCTTATAAACATTATGTATAGCCTTAATTAATACAATAAGGCTTATGGATATAATAATCAGGGCGATATAGTGTTGCATATACTGATTATAGTAGATGCCAAACATAAAAGATCAAGAAACTTCGTTCAATTGCGCTCTGAAAATAGGATTTGTTTGATATTCTTTAATTACTTCTTCTGTTAAGTTTTTAAGTAAGCTTTTGCTCGAGTCAGCATTAACTTCACCGGTATCTTTTAAAGCTAATAATCGTTGTTCGATTAATGACGTTACACTACCACTTGGGAACATATGAGCTAAAATACGGCGCGCATTAGCCGGCCCTATGCGGTCATAGAGCTCATTACGTAATCTTGCGTCTAAAGCAGTTGTACTAAAAGCCCATAATTCAATCGGTCCCAAGGTATTGGTTAATAACTGCGTACTTATGCCGTTTTTAGTAGCAAACTGCGCCAAGAATGTACCACCACCAGCCCGCGGCCCATGAACACGACTTCTAAGTGCATTCTTCTCAGATGCTGATAAACCAAAGATAGTAGCAGATTTCTCAACTGCAGTAATTGGACCTGCATCCATAATAAATACAGAGGTTGCAAATTCAACCATAGTTTCATCAAAGTCTGTTAATGATTGCGATAATAATGCAATCTGCACATTCCATTTACGGCCTTCACGCATGTCAACTAATACTTGATCACGTACTGATTTGGATTTTGATGTTCGGTGGAACTCATCCATCACTAATCGTTTTGGATCTTCACGTATTTCATTGATACGTAATAAATGAAAATCTTTATATAAACTAGGCATTTCTGCTAGGCTTTCTAAAGTTACATAATAACTGCGACCTAATACATAGCGCGCAAGCATATACATAACTGCTGTTTGACGATCTGCCGCCTCTCCACCTGACTTGGCTACTTCATCTAAATCTAATGATACGACACGTGATTCACCCAAATCGAATACTGTAATATTTGCTAAAATTGGGTATTCACGCAATGCACTAGAGATCATCCGTGTAAAAGCTTCAATTAACGACTCACCAGTTTTCACAGTAATTTTGCCATACAAATCATCAATCGCCGGAGTGCGGCAAATAGACGTCGCATCCGCTAAAATTGGTACAGCATAACGTTGAGCTAACGTCGCCTCATGAAATTTATTAGCTTTAAATAATGCATCTGTAACTTCCCACCAGCTAGTATGCTCATCTGCTTTAAAGCCAATTTCAAGTAGAACTTGATCTAATGCAGGATCCATAGTGGGAGTATAGCGATTAGGATTGGCATCATCACTACGGCTCTTATACATTTCATCGATTACCATACCAGCCATATCTGGAACACCATCATAGGTAGATGTCGAGTTCAACGGTGTGGCTAATAAACTTAAAAAGTTTACTAAAAAACTACGTTCTTGCGCTGTAGGTTTTCTACATCCTAATTGTGTATCAAACGGATTAATACAATAATCTTTAGTCATTTGCAAGCGATGATAAGCAGCTAAATGTCTTTGCCCTTTAGGCAACCCTTCTTTGATTAAAGAAATTAAACCGCTGCTTGATGGGCCTATATCAATTATGCCAATTCTGGGTAACCGCTTGATCCCTGCTTGCAAACACAGAGCTAAATTTATCGCGTTAGATAAGACTGATTTACCAGAACCTGGTCGTGCGTATACTAAATCTATCCATGTCGTTTGTTGCGATGAGCCTGGCTGATAAGGCCATAATTTCCCATCGGGAGAACGTAATAACATAGCACCATGTGTCCAGATAGACGCCGGGCGAGTTATAGGTAACATTCTTACCACATCAGACAAAGGCGCAACTGAAGGCGTGCCTACATTATCTGTGCTTAAAGCTGGACATGTTGAAATAACTGCGCCAAAACTGTCACCAGAGATTTCACCAACATCACAATTCCCCCAACTTTGTACTGCTTTAACTAGTTCAGCTGTACGAGACCGTAATAACTCTGGCTCAGTTGCAGGAGCCCAGCTAGTTAATACTACACGTAATTTTACAATTGAATCGTCTGTATTAACATCGATATAATCTAATAATTGTTTAGAATCATTAATAAGCTTATTAAAGCGATTAGCAAAACTTAAAATAGACGATACTGTACTCTTGATCGATAAGCTCGATAAACCTGAGCTTTCAATAAAATATGAGATTCTCCATGGGATCTTACTCGATAGTACTCGCTGCAAAAGAACATTAAATATTTTTATTTCTTTAGGAAATAAATCAACGAAAATTGGTGCATAAATATAATCACCAATCCTCGCTGTGCGTAAATCAATATTTTCACCATCGCGAGGAATCAATTGATTTGCTAATGATGGCCACATCAATTCAGATACATCTTTATCATTGTAATTACCCTGCTGTTTAGCTCTCAAAGGTATTTTGTCACCCGGGATGGATGGCTGCCATTCAGTGCTGGTAAAATTAGGATCAACGACCATCCGTATAGCTTTTAAAGCATCATGCACGTCTAATAGTTTTACTGAAAGTTTTTGATCACTAAAGTCTGCGACCATTGATTGTGTAAATGATAAATGTGCGTCTTTTAGTTCTAAAATAGGGACAAAAAGATCCTGGGCATTACGCATTGGTGGAACTTTTATGTCCTTCATTTGTTTCATCTTGCGTTTATGCGCGTCTTTTAACTGCTGTTTACCAAGATGCTCTGGAGTGGTCCAGACGACAATATAGCATTCTTCATTGGCACAGTAATTTGAGAGACAAGTAATTTTTTCGTTAAATAAATCATCTAATTCTAACGATAATCTTTTGGCAGTTTCCCAAGCGGGCATTAACGTATTCTTAATATCAGTCGCCACTGATTCGCGATTATAACCAAAGACTATTTGTAATTTGTGGCCTGGCCGACCCATCGCTGCTTGGATAGACTGACAAATACCAGCATGTAGACGTTCAAAATCTTCCGGGCCTAAAGTAAATTTAATGCCCTCAAGACGTAAAACAGAAATTAACGAACCATTACGAGCAGCAATGATGTGATTATCAAGAACGGTTTCTAGTTCACAATATGATCCAGTATTTTGATGAAAGCTAGAAGAGAGCCACTGCATAAGGGCTTCAATAGCATTTAATACTGGATCAATAAAGGTTTTCAAATGGACATCCTAGTCTATTATTACTGAGAATTTGTTATCCATGCTGGAGTACCTTTCTCACCTATACCTGATTTGGTATCTTTAGCTTGATCACCGGCTATTGTACCACCAAGGGATTGCAACAAGAATGGTAACCAAATTAACATTACACCAAACCCTAGTAACGCAATTGGTTGTCCCAACGGCACTTGCTGCGGAGAATCTTTATGTTGTTTAAACTTAAATATTGATGCCACCGAAAAACCTAAGCCCGCAATTGTCGCCACACCCATAATTACTTGAGGTATAGCTGCTAAGTTATCAGAAATGGTACCAAAAATACTTTTAAGATCTCTAGTGCCTGTAGATTGAGCAAACATTACGCTAGGAAGCACCATCATAGAAATAATACTTACTAACTTGTACTTACTCTGATTTATTTTTTTAGAAATTAAATTTATTTTCATAACTCACCTATGTTAATAAAACTGGTTAATAAAATTTGCCATTATTATAATCAAATTATAGTGTAGATATATTTAAAACACCATTTTTATGTCCGTAGCTAGCTGAGATTTTAATTGATTTTTCCATAACGGCCATTCTTTATAAAAAGAATTCCTGGTAGGTAAATAACGTAAATTTTGTAAAATTTGTCGTAAGTTTTTATGATCACTCATACCTGAATCAAATATAGCCTGACTAAACACTCTGGTATCACTAGCATTAGCACCAAAAAGTTCATCTACTAAATTAGCTCTATTGCGTAAACTACGAAACAATGTTTTGGCGACTTCCGCCTGTTCTATTGATGGGTTAGCCATCGAGGTTAGCAAAACACGATATATATGATTAAGCTGGACTTGGCTTAATTCATTGCAAATTATTAAGCGTTCAACTGAATCTTGCTCATCACCCACTTCAAACGACCCAATTAAGACACACCTAGTACAGATACTACAACTACAGCACATATTGTTAGCTACATTGTTATTATAATTACCATCAATATTCACAACGTACATTTGTTTTTGCACACCTGCAAATGCACAAAATTGACAAGTGTTATTGTCTCTTTCTAATACTTTCAGTAACGTGCTAGTAAATGCTTTATTGCGATCCCGCATGCGCATCATTTTCCAACCGCTTGGATTTATCTGCAAATATAATTCGCGCATATTTATTCACCTAATTCCCACGGCTAAAGTTTATCGGACTAAATCTTTAACAAAGCCCGTATCGTCTGAAGGGTGAGTCGAACTCATGCCCTGCTGCACTTGTTGTTTAGTTTTCGCTCCGGTTAATGTATATCCTATAGACATAATGATATACGGCAACCATAACATAACGGCTCCTAAAAAAAATAAACCTATCGGCTGGCCAATACTAATCTGTTGTGGGTTATCTTTAAATTGTTTGAATTTAAAAATTGCAATAAAAGTAAAAATTAGCCCTGCTAGCGTTGCTATAGAAAACAAGACTCCTATAAAAGGGTCAAAAGAAGTACTGAGATTTTTAAATATATCACCGACACGTTCAGTATCAGTAACAGTTTGAGCAAAAGCACTATTACTAGACAAAATCATCCCTATTATGAAAACATAGTTATATTTTTTAAGCCATTTAATAAATATATTCATAATTTATATTAATAATTTATATTAATAATTTATATTAATAATTTATATTCTTAGTTATAAATCTTTTAATAATTTATAAGCCGTATCACCATATAAAATAATCAGCGGCAATCCTATCAATGCAAGTGACATTACCAACATTGAAAAAAATTGACTAATCGGTACTTGCTGTGGATTCTTTCGGTGCAGATGTAATTTCATTAATGCTGAAAAAAAACATGCAATACCTGCAATTGAAACCGCTGCCAATACTAAATCAGTTATTGCCTCCATCGCGGCAACCATAGTTGTGGATACAGACCCTATATTAGGGTCATGAGCAAACACTTTTACTACATTTAAAACCAAAACAATCGCTAAGACATACTGACTTTTCTTGCTACTAATTAACATCTTCTACTACCTACTCTGCTACCTACTCTGCTACAATTTGCTCTACTACTTGTTTACACACCATCTGGAATAAATGTTGTGCCCATTGAAGCTTCTAGTATTTTCATCACTGCTTGCAAATGGTACAAAAATAAACCTGCAATAATGTGGGTTATTGCTTTGCCCATTGTACCAGGTTGTGACTGCCCTTTGGCCATATGAGATAAAATTAACCACCCACGAATAAAACTAATTAAACCAATAACCATCATCATTTGAAAAAAAGCGACATAATACTGGCGATTTGCTGCTTCAATTGGATATTTGCTGCGTAACTGACCTACAGTTGAGCCAAAAAAGGTATAAGTCATTACATTAATAATAAACGGCATCCATAAAAAGATAGCGCCTAAAGCAATCAACATAAACGCTTTGCCTATGTCTTGTTGACCACCGCTCATTGTTCTAAAGTCGGCTAAGTGCTTTAACTTAAAAAAAGCTAATAACAAAAATGTCAAACCAATAGCCATCGACAAGCCATTAAGCCATCTTAAAATATTTGGAAAATCTTTGCTGAGGTTAATCAGGATTTGCCCTACTTCCGCTGAAGGATTGGTTGTTGCGGCCGTCTGAGCCAAAACAGCTAACGGCAATAAATAAAGACCAATACCAGATGGTATTAAAACTAAAAGCTGATGTTTTACTTTGCTTAAATTCATCATTTTTGCAAACTTAACTCTGATCCTGTGTCTGTTGTAATAGTCGCTTTGACTTGATTAATATCAATAACCTTGCCATATCCAGGAATAACATCACCAATACCTACTGATAATGTTTTTCCTGTGTTAGAAGTTTTAATCCAAGCACGACCAGCAATAACGGCTTCGACAACAACATTATTGTTTTGTGCATGCGCATTATTATCTTTAGTACTGCTATTTGAAGCTGTTGTATTGTTTTGATTAGTGCTTGATTTAGGCATTGGTACACCCGCAAGCATGCCTTCTAATACTTTTTGTTGCTGACTTAATTCTGATGATAAGATGCTAACCCCTTTACCAACACCTTGCATGTAAATTACTAATTGCTGAACTTGCTGTTTAACATCTTTAAGTCCATTGTCACTCAAATCTTTATCTGTAGTTAATTGCTGAGTCAAATCATTCAAAGCCTTTTTGAGACTTTCTATGTCTTGTTTTAACTCTGGGCTAGCCGCAGCCATGTTGTTATTAGCATTAGCATTGATAGCATTGTCTGATGGAGAACTTACTGGTGTAATCGTTGGAGGTAAAACTTGCTGTTCAGTCACTGGTAATGTTTCTGGTAAAACTGTGGTAGTAGTAACTGTAGTTGGCAGAACTAGTGAATTATCAGCTGTTACAGCAGGAGCTAATGGCAGCTGGTTAGTTGCAATATTGAGATCTGGCGCCGCAGCATCTCCACTATCTTCAGCTATTTGGTTTACAGTTTTCTGGGGCATAATCGCTTTCAACGAATACTTTATGCCAAAATAACCGACAACTAAAACAACAAGCATCACAATCCCGTAAGTTTTAATCGTTTCCATAAATCCGCCATTGGGTGGCAAATTTAGATTAGGTCGGTTAGCAACATCATTAGGATTAGGATTTGGCTCGCTACCCTCTAAAGAAAAATTGTCCATATCATCAAAGTTAGGGTTCAACGGATCGGCTTGAGCTTTTGATGGATTAAATTCTCCCAAATCATCATGGAAGTCATCATGGAAGTCATCATCCATGCCAAACTCTGAGCGACCGTCACTATTTCTATCTAACATAAGCAATCCTGTTGATTATCATGGACCAATTACAGCACCACCTGTGCCGTTATAAATATTATTGTTAACATTTGTTTGAGCGACGCCTGTAGGTATCTGCGGTATCTGTGGTATCTGTGGTGTCTGTGCTTGTTGATATTGCGAAGGATAATTAGCTTCCGCTTTGCGACTCTGTATAACCAGATCTTCGGTGTTATCACCCTCTATTACGATATCATTTTGTAATAAGATTCCTAGTGCTGTGCCTGAAGCTATTCTAATAGTTGGTGGAGTATCCAAGAAATTCAAATTCTTAGTCAACGCATCTGCTGTTTTACCTAATGCAACTTTTGTTTCATCTTTTGTATCTAGTGCAGATGTCCGGCCAATATCAGCAGTACCTGAGCTCGTGATAATTTTAGCCTGACTTTGAGATTGAATTGCTTGTCCTAAACCAGAGATAAAATTAGCTGCAAAAAATGTACCATAACGCAACAAATAATGATTATCTACAGAAGTTGCCAACCCTGTATTCGCCGTCTGTGGATCAATAGCTACTGCTGTAATCGGCACACTTATTCGTTTTCCAGGAATATTCATTAAAGTAAATTCTAAAATTAATGATTTACTTACCTTAGGAGCATTCGCTGTTTGTGGAATGGTTGCAGGATTGATTGTACCAACTATTTTTGAACCATTTAATGGTCCTGAAACAATACGAGCTAAAATTGGCCCTGGTTGATCACTATTGACTGATGTTAATAATACTCCAAATAAGATATCTCCAGCTTTGTAATAAATTTTTGGTTTTTTATCTACTTCATTTGCAACTGCTGCCGTACTATCTGTTGGAGTATTACTTATATAAACTCTACCATTTCCAGGAACAAATTGTTGCGGAACAACTTGCCAGCTTTTAGCTAGTGTAGAAACCTGACGTGCCATAGTCGCTTGCGCATTTTGATTAGCGGCTTCTTCTTTTTGTTTGGCTATTATATCATTTTGCTTAGCTTGTAGATCCTGTTGGGCCTGTTGTTGAACACTGACTTGCTGCTTTAAGGTATCATTGTAATCAGGTGTTGAACTCTGATTGAGCCCAGGTATTGCCGATAAATTTTCAGCTCCAGTTGAAAGACTTGGCAAAGCAGCAACTGGCGTACCTGTATCTCCTAAAGCCTTTTTAGTAATCTCTTCATATTTCTTTTTTTGTAATGCTTGATACTCAGCAGATGTTTCTGTTATGCCTGGTGTTGATTCTATAGCAGCGCCCGGGTTAATCACTGAAGAACTCGCTGTAATACCAGCATCATCTTTTTGCTCTTGAATACCGCGACTCCTAGAGGTGTATGCAACCATACTAACTACGACTATAACCCCAATCATAAAAAACAAAAAGATTCTTGATTTTGGATTAGCTAAGCTTGCTTTTAAATTAGTCTTGGTATTCATTTTTAATAACCTTGAATAGCTAATTGATACGTATTTCCATCTTTAGAAGCCATGATTACAGGTGTTTTCGGCATGCGATAAACTTTCATACCATCAGCACTGCGCATTGAGCTTGTATAACTTGGTGACAAAATAGTTAAGCGTGTACGAAGCAGTAACTCATTATCGTCTAATAACCAAGCAGAAGCAGCACCCCCATTAACTTCTATCGGCTTAGCACGTTCTGGTGGGATTCCATCTAATAAACTCATTAATATATTATCAGTTGCTGGGATATTAGACTTAATCATCGGCGTAGTAGCTTTTGGCCCTAAACCCGGAATACGTAAATCTAAACGGTAATCAACCTTATGTTGGTCATTGATTAAATTAAGAATGACCGGTGTTTCTAAATTATGCAACAATACTACTATATTAGTATTAGCATACGGCACCAAACCTTGTAGCATCATTAGATTACTTTCTTTATCCCACTGTACATTAAATGCACTTGGATTACCTATGTCATACGCTTTAATTGGCCAAGGAGCACCGCTCTCGTCCATAAATATCAATGAGCTCACATATCCAGTTGATATCCTAACTGGAGGTGGCGCACTACCTGGATCTAAATCAACCGATCTGGTGGACATGCTTGGAGTTGGGTTTCTTACCTGGTCTTGTAATGCTTGCTCAAATATATTTAAAGTTTCTCTAAATAATTTTATTTGTTCCGGCGACATTGGAAATTGTTGCTTCAACATGGTCTGGAAATTAGGATCTTTGGGATCGCCAAATTTACCCTGCCATGGGGTTAATTGCGCTAGCTCTTTTTCTTTATTTTGAAATTTATCGATACGCTCTTTATTGTCTATAAAACTTTTAAATGCGGTTGTCGTCGACTCTGAAGTTGGTATAGGTGGTAAATCTACCATAGACCCTATAGGACAAGCGCCATTACTTGTAGCTTTACATATAGATGGTATCGTACTAGGCGTAGCCATTGGATTTACCGCTGCTCCTGCCTGCGCCGCCGATCCGGTGTTACTGCCTTCCGTATTACTGTTATTATTAATATCAGAAGTAAACTGACTAATACCTGGCATGTTAGTTTGAGCATAACTTGAACAAAGCGATCCAAAGCAAATAAAAATTGCTGATAATCTTTGTTTTAATTTTGAGTCGATTCCGCGCGGCATTCAAAACTCCAAGTTTTATTAATTATTATAATATAGAATCTCTTTCCTAGCCATTACATACCTTTGAGGAACCTATCGAATCCATACTCACCGATGCTCGATCTGTTACTTGTATGTCACTTATAGCCAGCCCACCCAAGTAATCCAACTCAGAAACTCTTTGTACTCTAGCAACAACATTAGCAGCTACAACATAACTTTGGTCACTCTGGTATTGCATATATATCGGCACGGTTACTGTCCAAACATAAGTATTATTATTATTATTATTATTATTATTATTATTATTATTATTATTTATATTAAATATACCTGTAGTTTTTGGATCTATTTTAGCAACATTACATAAACCCGCTTTGGAAACAAACTTACCATTTATAATTGTCGGTAAGTCTGTAGCTGAAATAATTGATAAATATTTCTTATAGCCCTCCGGTGTAAAAAAACTCTCTACTCTATCTACTCGAGACTGATAATTAAGATAATTCATATCGAATAACTGGATCACCATTTGCGAAACCCAATCCCGAAGTTGCGGGTCGTTATAAATAGGTAAGTTCAATGGTGCACTCGCAAAAATTTTATTTTGCTGATCTGTAACAAAATATTTTGGCCTTGGTTTTTCAGCCATTATATAGGCACTTAGTGATAGTAAAACAAAAACCAAACCTCCCCCAAGCAGCAAAATAAAAAAATATTTACTCAAACTGTCTTTATGGTAATTCTCTTGAAGGATTACATCTTGTCCATTTTGATTCTGATTTTGGTTATCCATTAGCTCGGAGCTCCACAAATAGGATTTGCCGCATAACTCAATCTGATACCTGCTATGCCAATACTCTGATCAGGTTTGACACCAGCACCGCCCTCTATAGTCACATTAGCAATATATCGGCTTAATTTAACGGGGCTGTTACTTTGAATCTGTAACAATAAAGGGATTTCCATATACCAAATTGTGATTGGGCTCTGCCCTATAACTACCTGACTTTGGTTAACAATACTAACAACATCACAAGAGTTTGCGGTATACACTAATTGCTTATCTACTAAATCAGCTAGTAAACCAGATTCATTTAAACTTACTTTATACTGTTCAAAACCTTCATCCGTAAAATACTTACTCACGCGGTTAAGATGAGCATCTATATCTTGCGCAAAATTAAATGTAAATATATCTGATACAGCCTGCGATGACCAACGTAATACGGCTTCATTACTGAGCCTGGGTAAACTTTGGGTCACCAAAGGCTGTACTTGCGTCTTATTAAAAGCATAAGTATCGGGCAAACTTTCTGTTTCAACTAGTATGTAAATATAGCCACTCAATACCATGATCGCTATAAATATTCCTGCTAGTAAATAACGAACCAGGGATATATTCAATTTTGCAAAGGTCGAACCTTTAGCTACTAACAACTCGACATTCTTGTGTTTGCTAGTAAGGACCTTTTTACTATCTTTTAATTTATCTAGTAACGTCATTATTGACTCTGTTGATATCTTCTTGCTTGATCTTCTGAATAACCAATTACAGGTTTTAATACCCCACTTTCACTTGCTGCATAATAAGTAAGAGTGGGACGAGTATTTATTTTATAAAAAAGAAACAATAAAACTAGACCGCTTAGGCCATATATTATATAAATTCTCTTAAACATTCCGCGAAATTGATTAATATAAAAATCTAGCGGGAAACTTTTTTGCTCATCAGTCATAAATTACCAAATATTTAACTAGTAGCGTTAGTTTTTATTAAGGCCTTACATAAAACATCCGGTTGCGCATCACCTTTATAGTACACTGGATTTTCAACAATAAATCCATAAATAGCTAAACCATTCCTTGATATCAATTGTGGAACTCTTTGTACATTCACAGTTAGATTAGCGCTCATCACTGATGCTTCAGTTGCTGAAAGATTACGCGCTACTATTGGCATAGTAAGCTGCCAAGTATAAACAGGATAATACTGTACCTCTTGGACGGCTGATCTAATTTTGACAGTCTGATTACCGCAGCCATAGCCATGCAATACTGATTTCTTAGCGACCAATGTATCTAAAGTTTTAGAACGATTCTCAATTTGGTCAGCATAAGCGGTAAAACCATCCGGTGAGAACAGTGATATCATAGAGCGATAACTAGAAGTTAAACTTAAGTAATCGAAATCATAAATTACTTCTATATTTTTCTGGACCCAATCTATCACATAATCGTTAGTGATCTTTATATTATTAGTAACAGGTTCCTGTAAATTTTCTTTAATTACTATAGTGCCATCTAGATTAGCAGGGATATACAGAGTTGATACTTGGCTAACAGAAATATTATAGGCTGTGATTAGCAAACAAATGAACGCTAAGATGCCTAATAAATAAATACCAATCAAGAAATGCAAAGAATTACGATAAAATCTATTGCGATTAACAATCATCGAATAAACTTTTTCAAAATTTTGATTTGCTTGATCTGTTTTATCTGTTAGGTCGGACATTAGTCAATCCTTGTTATTACATCCACCATGGCCTGGCTTTTTTGTATCTGCCAGGAATAAAACTAGCCCGCAACCAACGTAAAAAAACAGTATAAGTAAAACCAAAATATTCTAAAATACTAAAAAACGCCGTCATCAGGATAACTAATATCAAGAGATATAAAACAAGGCTCTCAGGACTTAATAGTAAAAAGATATATGGCACTATCGCACGATAATCCAAAATGAAAAATCTTGGTGTCCTAGCCGAGTCGCGCCAGTGGGTATTCTCGTCCATAATTAGCCATTAATAAAGTAATTAAAGTTGATAACTATTTAATAAAGATACTTTATTAAATATATCATAGATATATGCTAATTATAGTCCCTGATAGGATAACTTGACTAAATTTATAAGTTTTTCTAAAGGAACTCCTCTGGGATACAGGATCACTTTCTGTTTAATGCTCTCAGATCCCCCTGTCATTACGCCGGAGTTTTTTAACGAAAATTCTGTTCACCATGCTAACCTGAAAAAACAAATCTAAAGTAAACTGGTGGCTGAATAAAATTGCGACCACTCACCATAGACTAGTTGATCGTTACTTTTCTGATTTTACTTTAAAAATAATAAATCATATATGTAGGTCTTAAAAAAACTTTTTTTTCTACAAACTTTTAGTAGCCAGTATTGTCTAAGAGTCTGCATAGGCGTGCTTTGTGCGATAAAAAAAAATTATACCGCCTATAAATCTTATAGATCGATAATAGCGTCGATAAGCGATAAGAATATACAATAGTGAGGAGCAATTTATGACTTTTAATACAATTAATCACTGTGAATATCAACTTGACGGTCTGTCGTTCACTGTTAAAATTTTACAAAATCAATCTAACAACTATTTTGCAGAGTTTAATGTCACCCAAGGCCATATGGATGTGAATGCTTTATGGTTCTCAAATAATGACAATAATATTGACGGTGATACAACACTTTCACCAGGAGACTCTAGTTTGAACATGAATGGAGCCCAATTAAATGATGAATTTGTTGTCTGGGATAGCTACATTAAATTATCTAGCCCAGGTCTAGGACCAGATGGAACTAATAAAGAAACTTATTTAGACAGTGGCGAAACAAAAATTTTTGAATTAAACAGTATCCCTAATAACATAAGCAGTGATTACTTTAATATTATAGGGGTGCGAGCTACGACTACCTCGACTCCTGAAGGCAGCATTAAAGCAGTAGATGATTGTAAGGATACCCATGAAGAGTGTGTAATTCCTGAAAGACCTGAGTGTGGCCCATCTAAAGACGATGATTGTGGTCCTGTTAACTGTGATAAACCTGGAATAACCATAACTGGCACTAGCAGCAATGATACTTTAATTGGTACAAGTGGTAAAGATACCATCTATGGACTAAATGGTAATGACGATATAATGGGTGGTGAAGGAAGAGATACCATACATGCTGGTGATGGCGATGATAAAGTGTGTGCGGGCAAATGTGATGATACAGTGTATGGTGGCAATGGAAATGACCTGCTATTTGGTAATAGTGGAAACGACTCTCTTTATGGCGAGAATGGAAAAGATTTCTTACTTGGTGGTAAGGGCAATGATCTAATCGAGGGAGGTTTAGGCAATGATACAATTTGGGGAGATTCAGGGATTGATACTATCAATGGCGGCAGTGGTAATGACACAATATTGGGAGGTAGCGGTAGTGACCTAATCAAAGGCTTCTTATTACCCATAAGTTTTTGTTGAACTGGTTTAACTGATTGATATATTATGTAATGTTTTTTAATTTGTTGGCAGGCTAATGTAAGTAAAGGATGAATAAACGGAAGTTGGAACAGAAGAAATATTATTTGCTGGCAAAGAGTTTATAGGCTGTAAATTTAATGACAAAAGATTAAGCTCTAGGGTTATAACAATGGCGAAATCAATATATGAAAGACCTGGAAGTAAA